>Ga0208695_1000251_pt1 | contig 68160 bp, 44 predicted proteins | sample AD_UKC111_MetaG_FD_184449 | JGI IMG/M metagenome (GOLD analysis project Ga0208695, IMG submission 184449) | Active sludge microbial communities of municipal wastewater-treating anaerobic digesters from Hong Kong - AD_UKC111_MetaG (SPAdes)... | ecosystem: Engineered > Bioreactor > Anaerobic >... | reverse complement strand
CACCGCCACCACCGCCGCCGCCACCGCCACCGCCGCCGCCGCCATTTCCTGCCGCCAGAATCAGCGAATCGGCCGGCGCGGTAAACTGCGCGTTACCGCCCACCGCGCCCGCTCCACCGTTGGATCCGGTTCCACCATTGTTGCCGGCAGAACCGTTGCCCCCGGGCCCGCCATTTTGTCCGTTTCCGCTGTTCCAGGTTCCGTAATTGCCGCCGCTGCCCGCGGATCCGCCGGCTACGCCGGTTCCACCGGACCCACCGTTACCCGCGGTTCCGCCACCGCCGCCGGAACCTGCCGTGCCATAGCCGCCGAAGCCGACACTACCGTTCCCTCCCGAAAGTCCGGGGGAGCCGGCACTGCCGCCCGACGCGGCATTAGATCCCGATCCGGCGCTTCCCGCCGAACCGGCGTAGCCGTCGCCATGGTCTATGGCCCGGTTACTACCGTCACCACCCCGTCCACCGGATCCGCCGGGTCCGCCAATCGAACCCGCGCCCCCGTTGCCGCCGTTACCGCCCCGTCCGCCGGGTCCGCCCTGGCCACCGCCCAGCGTTCCAGGTTGTACCACCATGTGTGGGCGCCAGTACAGGTCGCCACTGGCCGTGATGGACAGTGGTCTGCTGCCCGTCACGGTCACGGTTACGCCCGCCCCTACGTTCAGGTTGGCAAAGCGGAACACGGCCACCCCATCGATATTCATACCGGTTTTGGTGGTGGCCCCGCTGGTCATGGTCAGCGTGTCGGTGTTGATGGACAACGTACCGAAACTAAGGGTCCAGTTTCCCAGTTCGCCGTTGCTTTCGTAAATGCTCTGCGCGCCCGCTATCCCTGGAACACATATTCCTGTTCCTAGGATAAGCAGCATCAGGACAAGTTGTGTCCAGCAGTGACCATGCTTCTTGGCTGAGTACCCCTTCATCGCCCGATCCTTTCCATGATTTTTTTGAGGGAGAACCTGCGTGCTACTCCCCTTTCACGCCACAATATCTATTTTATCACAAAAACAATTTTCAATGCTGAAATAAAAAAAATAAACGACCTGGATTATGGTTCCCACACGACGCGCAGACCGATATCGTCCGGCGTTGGCTGGTCGAGCAAGTGGATACCTCGCGCGGCCGCGCGACAGGCACTTGGCGGGCTTTTCCAGCTTCCTCCACGATATACCCGGTAAGAAATGGGAGCGTCACCGGTTGTATCGGCCACGCACCATTCCGCCACGTTTCCGAGCGTATCCATCAATCCCCATGGATTGGCGCGGGCTGTCGATGCCCGTGATGGTCCAAGGGGGGTCTCGCTCTCTTCGTGCTGTTTTACCCAGGCGTAACGGGACAGGTCATCCGCTTGGTCGCCGAAAAAGTAGGCCGTGGTAGTGCCCGCGCGGCAGGCGTATTCCCACTCGCTTTCCGTGGGCAGCCGGAAGGTCCCTGTTTCTTTCTCGCTCAAGGCGCGGCAGAACGCTTCGGCCTCTTCGTACGATACGCCCCGGACGGGGAGTTCCAGATCAACCGGTGGCACTGGGTGACCTGTCGGGGGAGGCATGACCCGCAACCATTCCTTCCACGTTACTTCTTTCGCGCCGATCCAGAAACCCCGGGGGATTACGATCAACCGCTGCACTTCGTCGACCATCCGTCCTTTTTCCGTGGGCGGACTGCCCTTGGTGAAGGTTCCGGGGGGTATCCAGCGGAATTCAAAGCCCGCGGCGATCCGGGGAGTTCCGGGAGAGCGATAGGATTCCGGGCGCCACCATTGCCGAACCTGGATCGGGTCGCGCCGGATGGTGAGTTCGCCTATGAAGGGTTGCGCGGCAAGCGCCCAGAGCAGCAACGCCCCCAGCATGCTCCAACGGGTGATCCGGTTGAAACGCGATGGGTGTTCCAGGTCCTGTAGCAACAACTGCATCGATATCCCCAGGCAGCATCCGAACACCATCCACGATACGACCGGGGGTAACGGGATCAGCGCCCCCAGCAGGCGGTCCGCGCAATACAGTAACCGCCAGGAGAACAGGATCAGGTTTTCCGGCCCCATGTAGAAAGGCAGCAGGAACAGGACCAGGATGGAGAGCGTCCCCAGAGAAAGGATAAGGCCGAGGTATATCGAGATGCGGTTTCTCATGGTGTCCTGTTGTTAGGGGGACTTCGCGCTTTCCTTACAGTTCAAACCGGTCCAGGTGGTCTCTCTCCTCATCTAGGGGCGACCGCGTTTCCAGTTCCCGGGACCGGGGCGTCGGCAGTCCCGGCAGATCATCCAGCAAAAAATCTTCCTGCCGACGCGTCCGCCGGGCCTGGATGAGCAGGATCAGGGCGGAAACCAGTACCATCAGCAGCAGAAATGCCACTAAGACAACGCGTTCCACGGGCAGGTCCCGCGATACCAGGGCGAGCGTGGTCAGCGGGGGAGGGGGGGGGAACCGGGACGCGTCACTGAGACGTTGCGGGTGCAGGAGGTAACGTAGCACGCCGAACAGGGCCGCGAAAAGAACGCCCCCGCCCGCGGCGCGCCGAAGGGATTCCCCCCACGCCCCCGCCACGCGGAAACGCACGGGTATGACCAGGTCTCCCCCGTTGGTGTTCACCACGAGCCGCGCGGTGTGGCGAGAGCCGGGTTCAAGGCCCGCTCCCGAAACGTACACCGTCAGGACGACCGGCCCTCCTTCGAACGATTCAGAGGCCATGATGAACCCCGGCGATTCCGTGTCCAGCCATGCCGTGCCGCAGAGGGTTCCCCGGCTGCCGTTGAACACCGTTGCCCGCAGCGGTTTCCATCGGTCACTGCCCACCCGTCCACCATCCAGTTCCGCCACGTCGGCCATGGGAACGGGACGGGGCAGTCCCGGTTGCAGTAGCCACAATACCGCTTCCAGTTTTCGGGTCCACGAGATCGTCGGATCGTTGAGGATCGTGTCCAGGGGTTCCGGGTTTTTCATCCGGCCGGTATGGACCAGCCATGCCCGCAGCCATCCCCCCTCCAGCAGTTGGATACCCGTGGCCAGCCGGGACGGGTCGGCGTCGAGGTACCGGACGAGGTCCGCGGGTTGCTTGACGCCTCGGATACCGAGCGCGTCCATCGGCGTGCCCGGGTCCAGCATGCAGCGCAGGCAGAAAATCGCGTACGCCGGGTTGGTTTCCGCGTCCCGGGCTACCGTTTCAACCGCGCGTATTACCGCCTGCTTGTCCGGATGCCGCAGTCGCAGCCACTCCAGCAGTTTGCCGGTCCGGATCAGCGGAAGAAGGGTAGTGGGAGACACGGACGCGCTGGACAGGGCTGCTGCCAGGGACGCGAGATCCGTCACCCGGGTATTACCGACGGTGAAAGTCGCCTGGGGATCGAGGATGAACCGCAGGGCAAAAAGGGCCGTGTCGACCCGGGGTTGTCGTTTCCGCAGCGCGGCGACCTGGGCCGCCAGTACCGTCGGGGTGTTGTCGGGAGCCGGCAACGAGCGGATCCAGACCTCCAGGGCCCCGGACTGGAACGCCTTTTCCAGTTCCCTGGCGTCAGAAATATGGGGATACCGCGTCACGAGGGCGGCCAGTTCCGCGACGGAGCCTACCTGGTGTTCCCCGATGACCAGGGGCTGACCGGGCAGCAGCAGGTATTTCAGGGCGAACAGCCCCAGTTCGATCTGGTCGTAGTACTGCTCTTCGAGCGTGGCTACCTTTTGTCCCAGTTGCTCGTCGAACAGCATCAGCCACTGGGAGATATAGCCCCGCCGCATGTCTCGGGCCGCGTCAAACTTCTCCAGGTTGAGGGCCAGTTCCCGGGGCGTGGTAATCGACGGGCAACTCCGGTACGGAATCCGCCGGCCGGCAGTCGCCTGGATCACGCTCACCGTCGTCTCCGGCTGGTCCGTTACCACCGGCTCGCGCCGCAGCCAGGCGCTTACCTGCGCGTAGCCCCAGCGGGTTTCGGGATCTACCCGCAGCAGCCCGTCCAGCAGTTGCCCGAACCGGGACGACAGCCCATCCGGTCGGGGCACCCGTCCCCGGAAATGACATCCCAGGATCGCATGAATATCCATGCCCTGGAAGGGCGATTTTCCCGTCAGCAGGTGCAGCAGCGTGATGCCCAGGGCGTAATAATCGGTCTTTTCGCTGACTTCCTTGCCGTCGATCAGTTCGGGGGCGGCGTAGTCCAGCGTCATGAACTGCGCGGTGGAGGTGCGGCGGACGTTTTCCTCACCTTCCAGCTTGGAACTGATGCCGAAATCCCCAATGACCGGCGTGGTACCCTCGGCGTCCCGGAAGAACAGGTTGGAGGGCTTGATGTCCCGGTGAATGATCCCCGCGTTGTGCAGAAACCGCAATCCCTGCGCGATATCGGGCAGCATGGCAGTAAGCCGCTCCTCGGTGAAGGGCATCCGGGTATCGAGGCTGCCCCCGGCGCAGTAGTCCATGACTTCGAAAAAACGGCCTTTCCAGCATCCGTAGTCCCGCAGGGCCACGATACTGGGATGTCGCAGCAGGAGGAGGTGCTCCAGGACGTCTTCCTTGGGCCGTACCTGGGGATGATACAGTTTAACCGCGCGAATTTCGCCGGAGACCGTGTCGAGGCAGCGATAAATTTCCGCCTCGCCGGTACGCCGCGAGATGGGACCGGCCTCCACGCGGTATCGGTCGGCCACCCATTCACCCGGTTGCAGCAGGGCATCCTGTTCCGGGGTGGCGGGTTGCGGTTCGAACCGCGCCGTGGCACGCGCGGCGGTTTCCGGGGCGGGAGACGATGGAGTCGGATCGTAGCGCAGGGTCGGGCTTGGCGCCGTTGCTTCCGTGGCGGGCGGGGAAGGTCGGGGTTCCTCCGCGCCGGGCGATTCCGGTGAAAACACGGCAGTCGGCCGTTCCGGGGCAACCGGCGATTCACCGGTCGGGACCGGAACGGGGCCTGTTGTCGCGTCAGCCGTTTCCCGGGGCTGGTCCTGCTCGTGATCCGTCACGGTAACTGCTCCATGGGTGGCCCGGCTTCGATGAGAATCAGGGTCGCGTTGTCCGTGCTGGTTTCCAGGGCTTGCGCCATCAGCAGGCGTCCCCGCTCGGCGAGGGGCAGCGATTGCTCCAGGATGTGCTCCATGGCTTCCACGGGGAGCGCGCCGTGCAGGCCGTCAGACGTGATGACCAGGATATCTCCGGGCTGCAGGGGCATGGCAACGCCCACGCGCGGTTTAAAATCACGCATGCCCAGGCCGTTGGTGATCAGGTGTTCGAGGCCTGCCCGCCGCGATGTCCCCGCCTGGTATCCCACTTCTTCCGCGAGCGCGGCCACCGAGTCGTCCCGGGTTAACTGGCGCAACGCCCCCAGGCGGAACCGGTACACCCGGCTGTCCCCCGCGTGGAAGGGCGCGAAGGCCCCGCCACAGATCACCACGCCGGCGATGGTGCTTCCGAGGCCGGCGTAGTCGGGTTTCATGCCCGCCTCCATGACGAGATGGTTCGCCCGTTCCACGCCTTCCCGCAGCGTTTCCATTGCGAGGTCCATGCCGCCCTGCTTGGGCACGCTGAAAAAGTGACGTTCCAGGGTTTCCAGGGCGATCCGCGCGGCAAGGCTGCCTCCCGCGTGACCGCCCATGCCATCCGCCACCGCCGCCAGCCAGCCCCACTGGCACGTGTAGTCATCATCGACCCGGAACCGCGCCTCGTATTCCCCGCTGTTTTTCAGGGTTCGACCGATGAGCATCCAGTCCTGGTTTTCTTCACGTACCGTGCCGCGGCTGGTGCTTCCGAATGCCGTAAGCCACGTCATGTCGCCAGCATCCTTATGGTAAAGTCCAGGCCCGAGAGGGTCAGTCGGTCCCCGTTGTGCAGGGCGGCTCGGACCCCGGGCATGACCGGGTTTCCATTGACCAGGGTGGGATTCACGAAGTGCTCCTGCGGCAACGGTTCCACCCACCATCCGCCGTTTTCATGGATGAACCGGCAATGACGCCGGTGCAGATAGCGGGTGCCCGGCAGGCCTTCGATGGCCACGTCGGGGCCCTGCTCCGGCCAGGCCTGGCCGACCGTCTGACCGGGGTGGATCGGCCACCGGCTTCCGCTGGCGTGTTCCAGGTAAAGCGTCGCGCTTTCGGTCGTCGGGGAAGTCCGGGTCACCGGGGCAACCGGCTTGGCCTCCGGGGCAGGCCGGTCCGGACCTGCCGCCACCTCGGGTTCGGGGACGGCCGCCACCAGGCCGAGAAACTCCCCGCATTGCGCGCATTCGCCGTCCAGTTCGTCGTTGATGGTCCCGCACCGGGGACAGCGTTTCACGTATCGCATGACACCTTTCCGATCGCGCCGGCGTCGGTTTGCCGACCTGCCGGGGGAATCCCGATGATCATGTCCACGCCGTCGGGGCTGCCCAGGCCCGCGTTGAACCGGGGCAGGGTGGCGGGATCCATCTGGCGCAGCAGGGCCCGTCCCCGCCCGGTGAGTGCGATGATCCGCTGGTTGGCCGATCCCTTGAGGGGATGTGGCGAGGGCAGGGCCCGGCGGAAGGGCCCGTCAATGAGCACATCCACCCCCGGGATGACTGCCGCCCGCCGGAGCGGATCCGCCAGGACCTGGTCCAGCGTATAGCCCGTGAATACCATGATCGACCATTCGGGCTGATCAGCGCGGATCCGTTCGAGAAATGCCGCCAGGCCTTCGGGCTGGTCCAGGGGTTCCCCGCCGGAAATTGTCAGGCCGTTCAGGCGCGTCGGGACGGATCCCGCCCGCCTTGCCAAGACCTCCACCGGCACATCGTGCCCCGCGTCCGTTAGTTGCATTTCCGGGCTGATGCAGCCCGGGCAGTTCCGGCCGCAACCGGCCACCCACACCACAAACCGCTGGCCGGGACCCAGCGAAGTGACCGGCCACGCCGCGGCAAACACCCGCAGCCGCGCCGCGCCGGGGTATTCAGGAGGACGTGTCCGCACGCGTGGGCTCCAGGCGGGTTTCCAGTTCGAACCGGATCGGCGCGTCCGGCCCGTTGTCTCTCAGGGAGAGCACCGTGAGGGTCCCCCGGCTGTTGCGGGGCAGTTCGAACAGGATCCGGCTCAGCGGGTTGACCAGGGCCGAATCCACCGCGTTCCGGATGCCACGACCTCCGTGGTGCAGGTGGGTCCGGGAAAAAGTGATCAGCGCGTTTTTCGCCTCGGGTTCCAGGCGCAGCGAGATCTGCCGGTTTTCTCGGAGGCTCCGGTCCAGTCGGCCGATCAGCATGTCCACGATCTGCTCGTCGAAGGGAGGACGGATAAAGTTGAACACCACGAAATTGTCGCCGAAACGGTTCAGGATTTCCGGCCGTTTCAGTTCGAAGTTGAAATGCCGGGCGATTTCCGCCAGCACGATTTCCCGCATCCGGCTGTACGGCATGTCCGGCGTGACCAGTTGCCGGGTGCCGTGGTCGTCGTCGTCCCGCGTAACGGTGCCCAGGTTGCTCGTGAAAATGATGATGCACTCCGAGAAGTACACGGTGTCTCCCCGGCCATCGGTGAGCCGCCCGTCGTCCAGGATCTGCAGAAACTTGTCGAAGATACTGGGATGGGCCTTTTCGATTTCATCGAACAGCAGCACGGAAAAGGGGTTCTGCTGGACCGCGTTGGTCAGTTGTCCGCCTTCTTCATACCCCACGTAACCGGGGGGGGCTCCCAGTAGCCGCTGGTCCGAGTGGGGCGCGGAAAATTCGCTCATGTCAAAGCGGATCAGCCGATCTTCCCGCCCGAAAAGCAGTTCCGCCATGGCCTTGGCGGTTTCCGTCTTGCCTACGCCGGTGGGACCCGCGAAAAACAGCACGCCCCGGGGCCGGTTCGCCTTGCCCTGTTCCCCCGCGGCGATGCCGATGCTGGCCCGCCGGATGATATCGAGCACCTTTTCCACGGCGGCGTCCTGTCCCTTGATCCGTTTCCGCAGGAAGTCCGGCGCTTCCCGGAGCCGTTCCGCGTCGATCTTTTCCCACTCGCTTTCGGTCACGCCGTACTTGTACATGTCCGTCAGCCGCCGCACGTTGGAGCCCCCCGACGCGGGGTGGATCAGGGGAATACGGAAACGGTGCGACAGGCTTACCAGGCTGCGCATCTCGAAATTGGTCAGCCCGTCGCAGTGATCCACGAAATCCCGGACCACTTCCACCGGCAGGTCTCCCTGGTCACTGCTGACCCCGTGGAAATACCGCCAGCACCGGCGGATGTATCGCGCCCGTTCCTCCCGGTCCGGCAGTTCCACGTGGATGGAACGGCTCCGGCTGTTGTTGAGGTACAGGAACGCCGGCAGATCGTTGAGTTTTTCGCACACCAGGATGATGAGATTGTTCCATCGCCCGTCTTCCCGGGCGATCTCCCGGGTTTGCAGCACCGCCTTCAGCAGCCGGGTCATGGTGATCCGGTCTTCCCGGGCCAGCCGGTCGGGCGCCGAAAGCAGCCGGGAGGCGAAATTGACCACGAACGCGCAGGGCACCTTCGTGTTGGTCAGGCCGAGGGTCATCCGGCGCACCACCCGGTCCCAGTTCACCGGCGCGCTGCCCGATGGTCCAGGCTGTTCGCCTGCCGGCGCGCGCGCCGTGGTGCCACCGTAATCGGTCCGGTTTTCCGCGGAAGACCGGGGGGACGACTCATGGGCCGTTTCCGGTTCGGCGGGCGCCAGGTCTTCGCCCATTTCCAGTTTCCGGAACAGTTCGGTCATTTCCGGCGTGAGAAAACGCAGGTCTTCCACCGGATCGGCCTGGCCGATCAGTTCGTACCCCTGGTTCAGCAGGAACCGGCACAGGAAACCCGAAAGATCCGTTTCGGTCCATCGGGGCGGGTCGGCTTCCGATTTCCGCACGGGAAAAGACACCAGGTCATACACGTTTCCGTGCAGAAAAATCAGGTTCTTGATGCTGACAAACCGGCTCAGTTCCCGCATCCACCGCGGGCTGTGTTCATCGATCACGATTTCCGCCATAACTTCCCCTTGCTCCTCTACCATCAACTATACACCAAATCCGCCCGGATACTTTTACCTGCGCCTGCGGCTTCATGGGGCACATCTTTACCGGAGGGAGAAACGCATGGCGCGTTCGGGTTTTGATGTTTCGCTGTGCTGTTTTGCCGGGGTTCGGAAGGATCTCGCGGGATGCCGTGCGGATCAGTCGCATGCCTGGGTGTTATGGATGTGTGCTCCCGGTCGAAACAGGGGTCTTTTTCCGGGCATGGCCATTACGATTGCATCTTGTCATTTCGAGCGAAGCGAGAAATCCTGCTGCCTTTCAAATGCGGCTGAGATTTCTCCTCTTCGTTCTTCGAAACAGCAGGGATTCACGCCTGCCGTGAAAAGCGCGCCGTTATCAGGCCCCCGTCTCCAGCCCGGAAAGAAATTGTCCCCATCTTGGAGGGTGTGCTATAAGAACCTCGGGAGTGATGCACTATGGATCCGCTGGCAGAACGGAAAGCAATGGTTTCAGGGCAGTCTTCGGATGCGTCGGTGGTCATGCCCATCCTGGAAGTAATCGCCGTCGTGGCGGCCCTGTTTCTGGCCACCCAGGTACGGTTCTACCTGCCGTTCACTCCCGTTCCGGTCACGCTGCAGACCCTCGTGGTGCTGGTGGTACCGTTCTGGTGCCGTTTCTGGCGGGCTACGTTGGGCATGGCCGCGTTCGCGATGCTGGGCGGGGTAGCCGCGGGGCTCGGCGTGACGTTTTTCGCCTCCATAACGGGCGCGACCTGGGGATATATCCTCGGTTTCCTGGTGGTTCCAGCCGTGGCCGCGGCTTTTCCGCGGCGGCCCGGATATGTGCCGTTGGCCATGGCGGCCATGCTGGCGGTGATCTATTTCTTTGGCGCGATCTGGCTGGCCTGGTGGCTGGATTTACCGGTGTACGCCGCCATCATGCTGGGCGTGCTACCCTTCCTGCCCGGTGACGCGGTCAAGCTGGCCTTGGCTGCCGGGCTTGTTATCTGGCGGGACCTCCGCGCGAACCGTTCCAGTACGGCACCGGCCGACCGCTGAAGCGGTACGGAAAAACACCTCGCCTCCCGTGATCATGGCCCCCGGTTTCTCTGTCCGTCCTCGTCGGAGATTCGTGTACCCGTGATAACCCGTTGCGTGTCTACCACGCCCGATAGTTCTACGGCTTGATCTGCTCGCGCGCTTTGCCAGGCATTGGAGGGGAGGTGTAGACTGTCCGCGGATAACATAGGAGTGGGGACCATGAACGAAGCCCATGCCCTGCCATCGGAACACCGTTTCGGTGTCATTGACCTGCACATGCATCCAACCCTGAAGACCTTCATGCTGGGCAAGGACATGATGGCCCGGCACCATCCCCCCGGCTTTTTCTTTCCTTTGACCATGCGGACCGACCTGGACGCCCTGCTCGCTGGTGGCGTCAAGGCGTTCCTGTCGACCATTTACATCGTGGAAAAGGATTTTCTCACGGACGTCTGGCCGCTGCGGATGGTGCAGCGCGTGCTGCCGAGGGTGCGTCACGTTTTCTCCGGGGATCCCTTCGAACGGGCATGGGAATGCCTCGATCACCAGGACGAATGTATTCGCCAGGTCAACGCCCGGCGGGGTCCCACCCTTGCCGTCGCCCGAAGCGTGGACGAAATGCTCCAGGTTATTGCCTCCGGCCGGATTGCCATCCTGCTGTCCGTTGAGGGGGCACACCACCTCAGCGGTAACCTGGAGCATCTGGAAAAACTGCACCAGCGGGGCGTCTGCCACATGATTATTCCCCACCTGTATCCCAACGAGGCCTGCTGGAACGTGGACGCCTTTCCGGACGACGTGAACTGGTTACGCCGGCTGGGTTGCTTCCGGCAGGAGATCCGGATGGATTCCGGGCTGACCGATTTCGGCCGGGCCGTGGTAGACCGCATGTTCGACCTCGGCATGATCGTGGACGTGACCCATGCCACGCCGCGGTGCCGGCAGGAAGTCTACGAGCGTCAGCGTAATCATCCAAAGCGCCGCCCCGTCATCTTTTCTCATGTCGGCATCCACGCCATGTGTCCTCATCCCATGAACCCCACCGACGAGGAAATCCGGACCATCGCGGACACTGGTGGCGTTATCGGGCTGATCGCCATGGCCTATTACCTTTCCAGGCCAGTGAGGAAGGACGGCCTCAACGCGATAATCGAATCTATAGACCACATGGTCCGGTGTGGCGGTGAAGAGGTCGTTGCCTTCGGCAGTGATTTTGATGGCTTCACCGGTCCACCCCCCGATTTCAAGTCGCCCCGGGATTACGCCGTGCTGCGGGATCGCCTCCTCAAAAAGTACACCGAACGCCAGGTTGAAAAGTTCCTTAACGGCAACGCGTTGAGGGTCTTGCGGGAGGGATGGACCCCGCCCGTGAACGCGACCGCGACCGCGTCCGCCGCGAGTGAACAACCCGCGCGCGCCTGATCGCGGCGCGGGCAACGGGTTCATCGTTTGGCGGACGGTGCTTAGGGCAACGGTGTCACCGTTTCCGCGGAGTGTTCTTCCCCGCCCAGGCGACGATACACGGCCTGCCCCCGTATCGGGGCGTCGCTGTCCGGGGCGTCAGGCTTTCGCTGGAGGAGGTACGTGAACGAGAAGGGGAAAGGCGGCGTGGTGATCCACGCGAATTCCAGACGACCCATCCGGCCTGGCGGCGGCGCGATCTGGGGCGCCGGGTCCCCGCCTGCCTGATCGAAAGCCCATCCCGGCGGCAGGTCTTCCACGACGCCAAGCGCCGTTACCGGCTGATCCCCCGAGTACCCGATGCGGACAGTTACTTCTATCCGGTCCGGGGCAATCCGATTGATATGCCGCTGGAATTCGATCTGTTCAGGGGATGCTTGGACCTGGGAGGTTGTCGGCGCGACGGCGGCGCTACCAGGCGGAGCCTCGTGCGGAGGGGGAGGAGGTGGGGAACTTTCCTGGCAACCCTGACCGCGGAGGATAAGCAGTAGCAGCAGGCCGCACCCTGCGACTACCCATCCCACCCATTGGCGCCACCAGGCATGTCCACGGGAAACTGGTCGCGGGGTATGATCATTCATAAGGGGTCCATCCTTTTGGTGAAATTATACGGTCTTGTGCCCGGTTTCGCGCGGGGGGATGACTAACATGTGGTGTTCTTTTAACTGAACCAACGGTCCGGTTCGGCGCGCGGGGGGATGACGGTCGTGCGCGCGGCTCTGCAGGCCGCTGGTGTCCCCGGTTTCACGCGCAAGGGGATGACTCGTCTCCTGTTGTGTTTGGGGGCCCGGCCTGCCCCCGGTTTCACGCGCGGGGGGAGGACTGGCTCACGCTCGTGAGCGTGCCTTGCCCAGCCCCCGGTTTCGCGCGGGGGGATGACTAACATGTGGTGTTCTTTTAACTGAACCAACGGTCCGGTTCGGCGCGCGGGGGGAGGACTCCGGTATGTCGCGCGGACGGGCAGACATGCGACACGGGTCCACGTTCCTTGGTATACGGGTTAATCAGTCTTTTGATGGAAGGCATGACCTCTTTGTCATTTCGACGAACGAAGTGAGGAGAAATCTTAGCGGGCTGAAGATTTCTCGCCTTGCTTGAAATGACAGGATGCCAATTGCAATGGCCATTCTTCGTAAACAGAACCCAGTTCCGACCGGGAGAACGCGTCCATACCTCCACTAGCAAAATACCAGAACCACCACCCCTCCCCCGGGGACTCCGCCCCCGGTTTCACGCGCGGGGGGAGGACTGTCCAGCAGGGCTTGCTGGATGCGTTCAACGAGGCCCGGTTTCACGCGCGGGGGGAGGACTGGTAACGCACGACGAGTTCGGGGTGTGGCACATACCCGGTTTCACGCGCGGGGGGAGGACTGGCTCACGCTCGTGAGCGTGCCTTGCCCAGCCCCCGGTTTCGCGCGGGGGGATGACTAACATGTGGTGTTCTTTTAACTGAACCAACGGTCCGGTTCGGCGCGCGGGGGGAGGACTCCGGTATGTCGCGCGGACGGGCAGACATGCGACACGGGTCCACGTTCCTTGGTATACGGGTTAATCAGTCTTTTGATGGAAGGCATGACCTCTTTGTCATTTCGACGAACGAAGTGAGGAGAAATCTTAGCGGGCTGAAGATTTCTCGCCTTGCTTGAAATGACAGGATGCCAATTGCAATGGCCATTCTTCGTAAACAGAACCCAGTTCCGACCGAGAGAACACATCCATATCCCTGGCAAAATGCCCGCGCCACAGCCCCTCCCCCGGGGGCTCCGCGATCCGGCACCCAAGAACGGAGCAACGTGAACTTGTACGCGCGACCAATGGAATCGCTTGATGGATTGGGTCATAACTTAGAATTGTGCTATACTCCGGAACCAGTGAACCTCTAACCGGAAACGTCCGTGGGTACCCGCTCGCGCGGGGAAACGGGCGGGGGAGACAAGACATGGCGTTACGTATCGTTATGCTGGGCGCGCCGGGCGCGGGTAAGGGCACCCAGGCGTTGCGGATGGCGGAAACCCTTGGCATTCCACACATTTCCACCGGGGACATCTTCCGGAAAAACCTCAAGGAAGGCACGCCCCTGGGCAAACGGGTGCAGGAATACCTCAATAGCGGGGCACTGGTTCCGGATGAGTTGACCTGTGAAATCGTCGCGGACCGCCTGGCCCAGCCGGACTGCGAACCAGGATTTATCCTGGATGGTTTCCCGCGGTCCATTCCGCAGGCCGAGATGCTCGAAAAATACCTCCAAGCCAGGGGACAGCAGATTACCGCTGCCATCAACATCGACGTGCCGGACGCGGAAATCGTTGAGCGGTTGAGTGCCCGCCGCACGGACCCGGTGACCGGGCAGATCTACAACCTCAAGTTCAGTCCGCCTCCCGCGGATATCCTTGATCGCCTGGTCCAGCGGGAGGACGACAAGGAGGAGACGGTGCTGGCCCGGTTAAGGACTTATCACGAAACCACCGAGCCCATCATCGCGTGGTACGAGAAGCGGGGCCTGTTACGGACGGTCAGCGGCAGTGGCGCTACTCCCGATCAGGTCTTCGAGCGCGTCATGGCCATTGTGAATGCCTTGAAGTAAAGGTAAGGCTTTACTGGATTACCTCAGTCCTTCCGCCCGGAAGGACTGTTTTTTTGCGACCGTGTAATAAAGCGTCAATCTGGAACGTTATATTACACGGAACCTCTGAAAAAATTTTCCAGTCCGGGAAAAATGGACTTGCCAAATTTTCGGGGTGGAAGGTACAATTTAACAGGACGTGAAGGCTCAAATTAAAGGGGTTTGTAAGTTAGAAAGGGTAAAAACATGATATCTTTTATCTCCGTAACCTGTCCTCACTGTGGCATCTCCGGCCAGATCGTTATGCCCCCGGCGGGGTCGGTAATTGTTGGGCCTTGTCCGCGTTGTGGCAAGCCCGTGGTGCTCTTTCACGGGTGGGTTCTGCCCCTCGAAAGCCAGGTGATGGATTCCGGGAACACGGCGGATATCCGTCAGCATGTAAAGGACGTGTTGCATAAGTTCATCATTGAGCGGGTCGACCATCTCTTCGATCATGTCGAGGCGGAACGTCGGAACAAAGAATCCGCCCAGGCGACATCGGATGCCGAAACCGAGGCCTCCGAATCCCCGGATGAAGAACCCAATGAACAGAGACCGGAAAATTACGAACCCTTCCGCCGCTTCATCGCTTCCGAACTCCGGAAGCGGATGAGCATGGATAACCGCGGACGGCGATCCGGAAAAATCACGGACCAGGAAGTACAACAGTTCGTTCAGGAAGAACTGAATAAAATCGACGACAACGATTATTTCCGGTCTATCTTCGGCTGATGGACAGTATCGCGAAAAGGAAGGCGGTCCCGAAAGGGTCGCTTTTTCTTTTTTCACAATAAAACTCTTGTCAAATCTGGGGGTTAAGAGTATAATTTTACTAAACTTGACATCGTGTCAATAAAATAAGGAAGCGGCTGTGGCTGAGAAGGTATTGTGTCCATTCTGCGGACAGATGACCGATTCCGATAAGCCCAATTGCGCGCGATGCGGAGCCCCGATGCGTGTCGTCCGACCGCCGTCGGATGCAAGCCTGACCCGCTGTCCGGCCTGCGGGGCCTCGGTGGATCGGGGCGACATCATCTGCACGTCCTGTGGGGCGAACCTGCTGAAAATGGCCGGTAAGGGGGCGAATATCCAGGCCGCTACCGCGGAAGTGCGGGCCGGAAGAAACTGGACCCGGCTGCTGATCTGGCTGATGGCGGGCATAGTGGTTCTTGCGGGGGTGGCGGGCGCGGGGGGGGCGGTGTTCTGGTTGACCCGGGACCCGGTGGCCCAGGCCCGGGCGGCGGCCCAGCGGGGAGAATTGCTGACCGCTATCAACCAGTTGGAAGCCTACCTGGGGCGGAAGCCTGCTGACGGATCCGCCATGGTCCTCCTTGGCAAGCTGTATGCCCGGGCGGAACAGTTTGACAAGGCCTGTGACACCCTTCTGAAAGCCCTGGAACAGCCCAATCCCGACGCGTCGTGGAAGATGGCCGCCGTGGTAATCGCCACGCGGCTGACCGGGCCGGATGCCATGGCCAGGCAGTTGAAGATCATCGACCGGATCTGCCGATCCGGCGACGTGGACGAGCGCCTGTGGCGACTGCTGGCCCTCGGGTATACCGTTACCGATGACCGGAAAGCGCTCACGGATGTGCTCGGGCGCGGCCGGAGTGAGGGCAAGCTGGATAACGAGACCCTGGCCCTTGGCTTGGCCGCCGAAGGAGACCTGCCCGCGGCCGAAAAGCAGTTGCGGGACTTGGCGGTGCTCTCCCCGGACAACGGCGATTATCCTGCCATGGTAGGTCTCCTGCTTGATGCCCAGGGACAGAGCGACGCGGCCATCGAGTTTCTTGAAAAGGCCCTGCGGAACAAAACCTCCCTGGCCCGCTGGGTGGGATTGCGCCTGGGAATGCTATACCTTTCCCGCGGCGAGGACCAGCAGGCCCTTAACGCCCTGAACCAGGCGAAAATTGCCGCGCCCGATGACCCGGAAGTGCTGTATTACCAGGCGATCGCCCTGCGGCTGGTGGGACTGCGTGAAGAGGCCTTGGCCCAGTTCGAGCGGATCGCCGGCATGAACACGGACCTGTCGGGGGAAGCGGCCGCGAAAATGGCTGCCCTGTACCTCGAGACCGGTGACGTGGACAAGGCCGCGTCCGCCGCGCGCCAGGCCGTGGAGCGGGGGGTGAACACGCCGGAACTCCAGGTGGTCCAGGGACGCGTGCAACAGGCCCTGGGCAACCTGTCCGAGGCCGAGTCGGCTTTCCGCAAGGCGATCCAGTTGAACCCGGACTATCCCGTGGCGCACCTGGAACTCGGGCTGCTGCTCGTTGGTCGCCAGGCGGTAGCCGAAGGGGTCCAGTCCCTGGATCGGTACCTGGAACTGGTGGGAGATAACCGGGCCGATACCCGGGCCGCCGAGATCGAAGTACTCGTTTCTCAGTTGAAACAGAGCGTGCTTTCGTCGTGACCTGTGGAGCGGAACCATGATGACGCGCGAAAACGTGAAAAGCATAAAGAAATTCCGTGGCAAGGCCAGGTGCCGCGCGATCGCGGGTCTGCTGGCGGTGGCGGTGCTGTGGGCCGGCGTGGACTCCTGGGCGTGGGGGCCCCGCGCGCAGAACGCGGTGGTCGCGACGGCGTTCAACCTGCTGATCAAGACCGCGGGGGGAGAACTCGGACGTTTCCGGCAGGACGTGCTCAATGGCTGCTCGGTGTCCTTGTCCGAGGTGGAACGCCTGTATCCCCAGTATGGAACGGACCCGGTGAACGCGATCATGACCGAAATGGCATTGCTGTCTTCCGCGCGCCGCGGCAAGTTCAACGCCTATTTCGCGTATCGACTGGGACTGCTCGGCAAGATGGTGGCCATCTACGCCGCGCCCATGCGGGACGCGCCCGTCACGTATCGGAACCTGTATTACTCCGACGCGGACAAGGCCATCGACACCATCCGTTTCGAGCCCAGACCCCGACGACCCGTCGATGGCAATTACTTCCCACGCCTGGCCGCGGAAGTGGCCACGAACAACGAACTGATCCTCAGCGAGTACCGTTCGGGTATCGGCTTCGGGGGAGCGGCCTCCCAGACCTTTTCCCAGAGCGCGAGCCTGACCGTGGCCGCCATTCTGGACGTGTGGACCCAGATGCTGGCGGGTAACGCGATCCAGGGGTCCGTGTCCGATGCCCAGTTACGGGATTACGTCCTTGAAGGATGCGCGTATTACCTGGCGAACCGGTCCATGGCCGAATTCGAAGCGGCCCTCAAGAACTTCTCCGCCATTGTCGCGATGACGCCGGACCTGCGTATCCGCCTGGGCGATATGCTCTACGACCGGGGACAGCAGGAACGCGCGATCCGGGAGTATGAGCAGGCCCTTGCCGAAGCGCCCGATCGCCGTGATATCGCGCAACGGGTTTCCCGGTACTACCTGGACCGGGGTAAGGAACAACTCGCGCGGAACGCCCTCGAAGACGCGTTGAAATCCCTGGAACAGGCCGTGAACGCTGACGCGCTGAACGAGGAAGCGGTCGCCCTGCGCGTGGACACGGAACAGAAGATCGCCGAGCGGGACGCCCGACAGCAAGCCTTCCAGGCGGCTCTCAAGCGGGGCGCCGAATTGCGCAACCTCGCCGAGCAGGAGATCGAGACGAAACGGATCGCCGAGGGGATTTCCTTGCTGGCCCAGGCCGAAGCCGCTTTTTCCGAGGTGACCGACGAGTTTCCCATGGAAGCCCAGCAGCGCGATCGGTCTATCAAGGAAATCCGGAGCCGTATCGCCCAGTTGAAGAATTACCTGCTGTCCAGCGTGTCGTCTTACAGCGGTTCCGACTGGAAACGGGATCTTCGGGCGGCGGTTGCCACCGCGAATCCCCGGGTATACGAGCCGGCAATTCGCCAGTTGGCCGGCGAAAAGTACGCGGATCTCACGCGCGTCCTTTCCAGCGAATTCAAGAACACGGTCGACGACCTGGAACGGTAAGCCTCAGCGGGAATACCCGTCTTCCATGTTTCCGGCTTTTCCGATGATTTCGGCGACTGCCGATGCCAGGCGTGCTTCGGGTAATATCCACCGCGTGCCCCGGTACGGGGGATCGGGCAGGCAGCGATCCAGCAGCGCCAGGAATCGTGCCCGGTTGATTTCGGTACCCCCCAGGTTAACAAGGTGCGGATTGGGTATCTGGCCGTCGATCAGGGTGATTCCCAGCAGGCGACAGGCCGCCACCAGGGCGATAAACGCCGCTTTTGACGCGTCCCGTTCCAGGTGAAACATGGATTCTCCGCAGAATATGATCCCAAGTCCCACGCCATACAGTCCGCCCACGAGCGTGTCATGTCGCCAGCATTCCACCGAATGCGCGAATCCCAGGACGTGCATCTGGAGCATGGCCCGGATATATGCCGGCTTGATCCAGGTTCCCAGTTGTCCCGGTCTCTGAACCGTCGCGCATCTTCGAATGACCTCCGGGAAGGCCCGGTCTACCGTGAACCGGAACGCGGATTTGCGGATGGCCCGCGCGAGGCGGGGACGCGGACGCCACGTCGCCGGGTCAAACACCATCCGGGTTTCCGGACAGAACCACAGGGGATCGCCCTCGAAAAAATCCCACGGGAAAATACCCCGTGAAAAGGCGTCCAGCAATCGCTCCACCGACATTCCACCACCAACCGCCACCAGGCCGCCCGGGTTCCAGAGTTCGGTAGGCGGGAAGGGATCACCGGGCTTCAGCCACACCGTGGGCATGGGAGGTGTCTGTCTCCGCCGGGGTCGGACGGCATTCCAGCAGCAGCAGTCCGATCCGGTTGTTGAGACGGAATCCCCGGGGTGTGGGGCGCCAGCCGGTATTCCCGGGGAGAGGTTCCATCAGGCCTTCATCCACGCATCGGCGCAATGCCGAGCCAAAATCGGTTTCGAGGTCCCCCCCGAAGCGCTCCAGGTAAGTGTTACGGTCGATTCCATCCGCCAGCCGCGCGTGCTGGATGACGGTTTCCACCCGGATGTCGAAGTCGGACAGCACTTCGGACGCGTCCGGTTCGCCCGGTCGGGCCAGCCATTTTCGGAATCCATTCGGGTTTCTTTCCCGGCGGATGCCATCAAAACGCCACGCGGCGGGGCCCAGGCCTTCGTAACGTTCGTTGCGCCAGTAGACCAGGTTATGCTGGCATCGTCGTCCCGGTCGGGCGTAATTGGAAATCTCGTAATGTTCCCAGCCCCCGGCGACAAGCATGGATTCAGCCGTGTCATACAGTTCCAGCCACGTCTCGTCATCCGGCGCCTCGTCCAGCCGGGCGTACAAGGGCGTGCCCGGTTCCCAGGTCAGGCCGTAAACCGAAAGGTGGGGGGGGGCCACGCGGATGATCTCGTTCAGGGTGGCTTCCAGCGTGTTTCGGGGCAGGGCTCCGAACATCAGGTCCACGCTCCAGTTATCGAAGGTGTTCGCGACAAGTTCCATGGCCTGGCGCGCCTTGCGCGCGTCGTGACGTCGGCCAAGGTACTGGAGTACCCGGTCATCCAGCGACTGGATGCCCAGGCTGACCCGGTTCACGCCCAGCGCGCGCCACGACTGGACCAGCGGCGCGGTGATATCGTCGGGGTTGGCCTCCAGGCTGATTTCCGCGTCCCGGGGTAACCCCACCCGGTGATCCAGCCGAACCAGCACGCGTTCCAGTTGATCAGGGCTCAAAAGGGAAGGAGTGCCCCCCCCCAGGAATAACGTCGCGATCGGTTCCAGGTTTTCGGTTTTTCGATCGATTTCCCGCCTCAACCCGTCCACGTAGGCGTCGGGGATTGTGCCGGGAATCGCCCGGGTCACGAAGTCGCAGTAGTGGCATCGGGTTCGACAGAAAGGCACGTGGATGTACACGGAAGCAATGCCCATGGAAGGAATCATGTGGAAGGGGATACCGGCATCACGGAGGACGCCTCCCCGTGGATAGGGTAACAGCGGCCCAGGACGGACTGGAGCGGAACAATATGAATCCGCGGACGCCGCTCATCCGGACCCATGCCGATTTCCTCCGACAGGATCGCGCAACTGCCATTCAGGACGATTTCCCGGCCACCCCTTTTCCCTCCGGACTCCGTCTCCTCATCCCACACTATCTCGGGGATACCGCGCGCCGTGACGCCCCACTCCGCGAGCGTTTTACCGTTCAGACGGGGCTCGCCGTTTTCCCGGGAAAGCCTGTCTCCGGGGGCGCCGATCACCGTCCCCAGCAGGTATGCTTCGTTCCCGGATTCTTTTTCCGTCAGCAGGCAAAGTACCCGGTCTCCCCGCGCGGGAACCCGCCACCGGATCAGCCACTTCCGGGTCATCGGAATCCGTAACCCGTAACTGGGAAAAAACACGGCGTGCCGCGCGCGCCGCTCGCCGGCCCGGACCGTCCAAAGGCGTCCCACGAAGGCCCTCGTGAACACCAGTGCCAGCAGCGCGATCACGCTGCCGCGCCACCACAGGGTCCGGGAAAATCCCGTGAAGTCGCGCCATCGCGAGGGGGGCCACCAGATGCAGGCTACCCGTCCCACGATGTGTTCGTTCGGCACCCAGCCGAAATAGCGTCCGTCACGGCTCTGCGCGCTGTTGTCTCCCAGCACGAGGTAGTGTCCGGGCGGGACAAGCGAATACTGGTCGTCCGCGAGGATCCCGTAGCGAGCGTCCGGCGGCGAGGTGTAATACATGCCGGGGGGCATGAAATCGGGGATCGGCAGGGGTTCGCCATTGACGTACACCTTGCCCTGCCGGATGTGAATCCGTTCCCCGGGCAGGCCAACGATCCGCTTCACCAGCGTCTTGTGGATCGCGTCCGGTTCCACGGACTTGAACACCACGATGTCCCATCGCTGCGGTGCCTTGCCGTAAAACAGCCGCTTGTTCATGAAGGGCGCCCGTATACCGTAAATCCACTTGTTGACGAACACGCGGTCACCCCGACCGAATCGCGGATCGCCATGCAGCGTGGTTTCCATGGAACTGGAAGGAATCCGGTACGGCTCGGCGATGGCCCAGCGGATGATCAGCGCGCAGGCCAGGGCCAACCCCGCGCCCTTGAGCCATTCCCAGACCTGTTCCCGCGTCATGCCCGCTGTGAGCCAGAAAAACACCCCCGCCACGCACAGGCCGAGTCCCGCGTACCACGCGCCGTCCATCGAGCGCCCCATGCTGACGTTGGCGCGTTGCATCAGCACGAGTCCCGCTACCAGCATGGCTGGACCACCCCAGCCCATGATGGCGGGGATGAACGGACGCGCGTCGCCGGAAACCGGCTCGGGGGATGTTTTACGTGCCATGTCAGTTACACCGTCGGGTGATTGGAAACAAGGCGTCCCCCGCTGGCTGGTCGGGGGCGCGCGAAAAAATCCGCGGATAACTTACCACACGAACGCGGGAACGGCCAAATAAAACGCCCTCCCCGCCGAGACGGGGAGGGCGGAGAAGGTCCTTTTCCCAGGGGGGTTACTTCCGCTGGTAGACGCGCGTCGGCCGCTCGTCCCGGATCCCTTCGTATATTTCCGGCGGGTAGACAGCGAATTCAACGACGGCTGGCGTGCTGTCTTTCACGCTGGTCATGCCGCCTGAGCCATCTGGTATCAGCGCCTCCGCCGTGGCGGTCAGCACGAACCGGATTTCCCGCTTCTGCCCGGTGTCGAACAGTCGGTTCGGATCCGCGATCTCGAGGCCCGTCACGTTAAACAGTGCCTGGATAGCCTCGCTTAACTGGAACTCCGCCTCGCCGTACTGGTCGGGTGTCACGGTGCCCGTGTAGGGTTCCGATTCGGCCTTGATAGGCTGGCCCTCGCGGAACAGGGTCCAGTGGATCACCGACTGGGCGGTCGCCGCCGTCGGGTCGATGTTGGCGGCCCGGCTGGGCAGCAAGGCCCGCAATGTAATCGCGGCATCCACCACGACGCCGATGGCAGCGTCTTTTTCCCGGGGCGCCGGCACGCGCCGCGCCGCGCCGAAGTCGCGTACTTTAGTGGAGCCATTCCGCCAGTACAGGTTGACCTTCGCGTCGGTTTCTATGCTGGTCTGGGCGCGCGAGTCGCCATTGATCCACCACCGGTAGTCCACGCCGGCGCTTTCCAGGTCTGCCAGCGAGTTCAACGTCGCGCCATCCGCGATACCGGGCAGTTGGAGGTTACCCGCCTCGTCACCGCCGATAATGCTGATGAGAATCATCTGCCCTTGCAGACCCGGGTCATTTTGCAACTGGTAAAGTTCCGCGCTGTCCAGTTCAATGGTCGTCCGTGTCCAGGGACTCCAGCCGCCCAGGGCTTCCCAGCGGGTCTGTGCCGCTGGAAGTCCCGCGTCTACCGCCTTCCACAACTTGTACCGCGCGATCGGGAAAGAGGGGAAGATCTCGTCCGCGGCGAAAGTGAATGGCCGGGCCATCCGCCATTCGAACCGCGGCTTTCTGATCACCACGCCCTGGGGCCCAACCGAAAATTCAGCCCGGGCGTTCTGGAACCACCAGACCTTCATGGCGAAAGCGGGTTGTTTGCTCTCGTTGCCTGCCCGGTCCTTGGCCTGGGGCTGCGCGGCCAGTTTCAGGCCTTCCGTCTCGTCGAGTTGGCAGGTCCAGATCATAGTGACGCTCTCACCCGCGGCCGAGCCGGGCAGCAACTGGTACCGGACCACCGTGCCGGTCGAAACCGGGGATAACCGGCCGGTCCCAGAACCCGCAACCGACCCCGGGTAAGTGTTGATGGGTCTGTTCTCCGCCAGATCTATATTCTGGGCGCCGAACCCTGAAACCGTCAGCAGGTTGAATACCTGTCCCACGTTATTCTTGGGTCTTGGATCCGTGAAGCGCGCTTCAATCGTGAGTTGCAGGGGCTGTCCTGCCGGCGCGTTCAGGAACACGTGCCGGTCCTTCGCCTTCGTGTCGGGGGTAGCCTGCGGCCCGACGGTGTCAATGATCCCGTAGGATGCCGGCATGACGAACTGGAGAGGCGGCCAGCCCCCGGGCCCCCCCGCCGCCAGGACGTTATCGGACGACGAAACCACCCGGGGAGATCCCGCCTGGCCGTTGCCGTTTCCGGGAAGCAGCACCAGTTCGGGTAGTAACGTGTCAACCAGGAACGACCAGTTCAGCCGCGCCTGCGGTTCCACGACGTCTTCGTTTTTCCCTGGTCCGTACAGCGCCCCGTTGCTGTCCCGCAGGTAAATCTGGATGCGGCCATCCGTGCAGACGGGGGTATTCAGCGCGGACCGGTACTGGAATGGATTATTGAAAGTCAGCGTGATGGATGCCCCATCGGACGTGGCATTGGACAGGGGAATTACCACGATGTGCGCCTGGTTATCGACCGATCCGGGCACACCCGCCACGGGTTCTTCGGGCACCAGCACCAGCGCGCCATTGGCCAGGTCGATGTTCAGCGTTTCCACGCGAATGGTTACAGGGGTGTCCTTGCCGGCCACGCGGGGACTGACCGAACAGGATACCCATCTCGGCAGGTCGCCCCCGGTGCCGCCACCCAGTTCATCGGCTCCCGCCATCAGTCCATCGCTGCTGCTGCGGAAATCACCCTCGAAATCCAGTCCGTAAGATGCGCAGCCCACCGTCGCCCACGAAGGCAGGTCTCCAGCGTTTTGGGTGTTACGCAGGTTCAGGTTTTCCAGGGTGTCCTCAAGTTTCCCGGGCCATCCCACCCCGCTGAACTGCACCGAGAACGAGGTACCGTCCAGGTTGGGGAAGTTGGTCTCGTCGGGGGATGGATACCGCTGTCCGGGCACGTAACTGAGAATAACCCGGGCATTGGAACCCGATACGCTATTCATCAGGATGGACGCTATCACGTCCATGGGTCCTGGTCCACCGGGCGCGCCGCCGAGGAAGGTAGTCTGGAACAGCACCAGCCGGCCCGTGCCGTCATTGCGGATACCGCCTCCACCGTCAATTACGCTGCACGCGATTTCGGCGTTGGAGGTATGGTTCAGAATGACGCCCGGCCCGCTGGATGTCCGCACGAGGCTGCGGCTCATGCACAGTGTGCTCTGATCCCGCAGTGAGACGGCTGGGTTGCCGTTTTCGAAACTCACGCCCCGCACGGTGAGTAGCGCGTTGCCATTCAGGATAAACAGGGTACCGGTCGCCGCCTGGCTGATGGAGACCTCATCGATCTTGAAGCCCAGGTCCGTGGCCAGGGACGGAGCGATGATCGCCTGGAATTCCAGCGTGGCATTGAACACGCCCTGCAGGGATGGTGGAATACTCAGGGACACCTCGCGACCCGAAGCCAGTCCAGGGTCAGCCGCAGAAAACACGGGGGTCAGGGCCTGTCCGTTCAGGCTGCAGAGCAGCCGGTCGCTCGCCGCGCCGTTGGCGGTCAGGTGGAACGTCAGTTCCGACGGGCCCGAAGGCAGGTTGATCCCGGTTTGTTGCAGGGTAATCACGGCCTTCCGTTCCGTGGTCGACAGGACCGTAAACACGGCGGCCTTGTCCGGCGAGCACGCGGAGGTGGTGGTGCGAACGATAGGCGTGGTCAATGGGCCCGCGGGACCATAGGACGTCCAGGATTCCGTGGCGTCGAAACTCGGCACCATGGACCACGCGCAGGGATCAATCGTGGGATCCAGGTCGCTCCAGAGGGCGCATACGGGGGTCACGCACACGTCATCCACCACGAAAATCGTGTCGGTCGCGCTATTGCCCGTGCTGAGCAGGTTGGCCGCGAAAACAAGGTTCAGGGTACCCCCCGGATCGACCGGGGCCAGTTCCACCGGCCCGCACGCGGTGGACAGCATCGAATCGCTTTCCATGACGGTCCACACGGACGCGTTGTTCACGAGCAACTCGAGCCGGTCGGTGCCGTTCCCGGAGTGTTGCGGCGCGCTGACCCGGAACGAAATACCCGGGTACCCGACGCCACCAAAACGCAGAACCTCGTTACCCCGGTAGGCCAGGACGGCAGAAACGGCATTGACCGGGGGCAGGGAAACGCCAAGACCCGGCACGGGCAGTGCCACGGCCGTGTTGAGACTGAGGAGGTTCGATGGGTTCGTCCCGGGATCCACGCTGCTGACCTCCGCCGCGCCGACCACGATAATGGAAGGCGTGGACGTTCGGGTGGAGGTGGATGCCTCGAAGGTCAGGTTGATCGGGTCACTCAAGGGCAAGGTGGCAGTTATCTTGACCCAGTCGCCCGTCGCGTACATGCTGCTGTTGGAGTCATTGATCGAGAAAACCGGGCTGCCGTTCGCCTGGATCTGGAAATAATCCCCCGATCCCGTGTTCCACTGTGGAACCTTAATCCAGGCGTACAGATAGGGCATGAACGTGTTCGGGTACCGGAAGCGTACGCATCGCGCGCCGTCACACTGGTCTGCCGGATCCGTCGAAATCAGGTCGTCCAGGTTCAAGGGTGGTGTCGGTCCGAATTCCGGCGTTTCGAGATTCCAGTCGACCGGTCCCAGTTCGAAACTCGGATTCTGAAGCAGGTTGACCGCGTAAAACGTCGCGAGCGCGGGATGCAGGGGCGTGAGTTCCAGCGCGTCGACCACGAATTCCGTGTCCACCGGTGCCACCGGGTTGGTAGGTTGCGAAATCCGGCATGCCAGGGAGAAACCCGAAATGGCCGCGGCCGGTAATTTCAGGGAGACGGGCACGCAGGTGGGGTTGCCCGAGAAAAGCGGATCATCGGCGGGGAAGTAGCGCATGCTCAGCATCGTGCCGTAACTGTCGTACACCCGCGCTTCCAGGCTGTCCACCGACATGGCGTCCGGGTTTTTCTGGGGCACCGTGATCCGCATGTTCAGCCGGGGCGTGCCAATGCCGCCGAGCGGGGTCACCGTCGTGATCCCGGGAATTCCAAGGGAGACTGAGACAGACAGGGGTGGGACGCTGATCCCCGCGGCGGCAAACCAGGACTGAATAGCCGGATCCAGCTGCGTCGAAAACGTCATGGGATCAATCGGAGCGAGGGGAGGAACCATCGGTTGGGGCGGCAACAGGTCATTGCGGGTCTCGGCAGCCAGGAGCAGGTATAACGATGGATCTCCGGGTGCTCCCGCGGCGGCCGTCGTGGCGCGGATGATGATGTCGTGAACGCCCAGGTAGGTAGACAGGCTGAATCCGTAGATCCGGATATCCCCGATGCCTACCGATAACTCGGCATCACCCAGGATGGCGACGGGAGTCCCCGACTCGTCGTCCAGAAAGATCGCGATCTCGTCGCCGGCATTCCATTGCCGCGCCTGGATCCACAGGTGCAGGTTGGGGGCCATTGGCGTGATCGGCACGCTGGGGATACGTACCCGGTTAACACTGAGCGACGGCATGGGCGGCAGGTTCAGCGGTTGCCGCAACTCGTACAGCAGTTGCGCCGGGTTTCCGGGTGCTGGCGTGGAAAGGTTCGCCTTCTGCTGCAGGACGGGGGGAATGGCCGTGTTGTAATCGATGGGCGTGGCCAGCCTCAGTTCCTGCCGGTCATCCGGCATGAGCGGTCCCGAATCCGGTTTCAGCCACGCGTGCCAGTTGCCCTCGTAGGGCGAACCGCTCTGGGTGATCACCGAGTTCACGTCTGCCCCGGTCACCGTCCAGTCCGAGGATCCCAGTTCAAAATCCCCGTTCCGCAACGCGTTGTTGCCGGTCGCGACGTCGCCGAAACGGATCACGTAATCCGTGGGCAGGGGACCGCTTGTGATGACGTCTCCTTCGAGGCTGATCGACTTGTTAGCCAGCGTGACCGGCGCGCTCAGGGTATGCACCCCCGCGCCCAGCCGGATCGTGCTTCCGTCCGGGGCGTTCTGGATCGCCCCGGCAAGATCGTCTCCGGGGTCTACGGTAATTTCCTCCGCGGTACACACCGCGGACGTCGCGCCCAGGATGGCCGCCCAAACCACCCTGAACGCCGCGCGCGTGTTTCGGTTCATGGTTCTACCTCCTTTACCTCACGGTTCTCGGTTAACGCCCCGGCGACTGATCCGTCGTGTCCCGCCGGGCCCGTCGTTCGTAGATGACACGGCCCCTGCTTTCGGCCGTTACCTGGAAACCGTCTCCGGGCGACGCGTAGTCCACGGCGCCATCTCCATCTATGTCCGTCGCGCTCCCGGCCTGCGCGATCCCCAGGATCTCAAACACGTCCGAACGCAGGGTGATCAACTGTGCCAGCCCGCTGAACCGGCGGATGATTTCATCCGCCCGCCAGTCGGGACGTCCTTCATTGCTCAACGGCATCACGTCATCCAGGGGAATTGTACCATTTTCGAGCCCTGCCAGGAGTTCGCTCCAGGTTTCGTAGTACCGCCCATCGGCATGTTCGGGACGCAGGGACATCAGCATCGCCGCCAGCCGCAAGGTCGCCACGCCCTCTTCATTACCGGAAAACCCATTCCCGGCAACAGATCCGCCAGGCAACAGTCGTTGCTGCTCGGGAATGGATAGCGGCGCGAAGACCGTCGATTCCCTCGGCGGTGCGGACAGTCCGTTCGTCAGTTCCTCGGGCGCGGGCCACGAGGGGCCGGGAGACAACGAAGGAAGACCCATCGCGTCATTAATGCTAGGCAGGTCGCCCATGGGCGCGCCAAGATTGCTCACTTCGGGATTCCGGGTGGTGTAGGCGGCGGCGACCATGCCCGGCAGCCCCATTAAGGCGTTGAACACGGTGACTTGGTTACCAACCTCGTTCACCCGGTTTTCCACGGTATTCAGGTTGATCCGGCCGCGGGTCCGGGGCACGGGGGTCAGCACCACCCGGGTCAGGCACGCCGCCTGTCCGGCCGGGCTCACGTTCCGCACCCGCAACGCCAGGAACCGGTTCGTCACGTGCACCAGTTTCGGCATCCACGGCGTGTCGGGGTTGGTCGCGTACAGGAACATGCCGTCACTGTCAGGAATGTACACCAGGGGCGCCTGGCTTTCCGGGCCTTGAGGTGGATACCAGTCCTCGGGATGGGGCATGGCGTCCGGGTAGGATTCCCCGGCCGTCAGCACCCGCCGCGGCGGTGACATCATCTTTGCCTTGCGGGGATCCGTGTAGATCTCCACGGTCAGCCACGACGCGAATTCGGGTTCGCCTGGCTGCCGCCCGAACCGTTCCGGGTCCAGAGCCAGGATGTCCGCCGTCGTGTAGTCCGGGGGCTGGTTAGGAGGCCAGGCTGGCGGGTTCGGCTGTTTCGCCCGGGCAAGCATCGGGGCCGGGTACGCGGGCAATCCGGAATTGGCCCGTTGCGCGTTGTTCTGGCCCCGTGACGCCTGCACCATCCGGTCCGCGTCCACCCACTTGCGGTGCGCGCCGGGGATGAATGTCCCCACGTACACGATGTAGGTGCCGTTCTCCAGGCCGTCTTCGGCGTCCCACGTGAACAGGGCCTCGGCCCGGTCCTGTTCCGGCATGCCCGCCGGGTGGCTGGTCACGTACATGACCGGACGTTTCTCGATCGGCCATGCGGCGTCCAGTCGATTCTGAATGTCCTCGACGCCATTCGGCAGTACCGCCGGATCGAGCCCGAACGCCTTCTGCCAGGCCAGGAATTCAGTCTCGAGCAGGTACGGCACCGGCACTTGGGCGTTCGCGAAGCCAGCCGCGGCGTTCACGGGATAGATATTCGTGGTATAGGCTCCCCAGGGTCTGGGGTAGGGCGGGTAATCAGGATATGGAAATACGGGGTACGCGACTATCCCGGAAGAAGCCCTGCTGGACGAGCCAAACAGCAGAACAGGCGTCCACATCGCGGGCAGGGTAGCCTTGCTGGTGATGTTCGTGATCCCCGTTTCCGGGTTCCAGGTCCAGGCTCCCAGCGAGTTGTCTTTCCACGTCAGCAATTCCTTGTATACCTGTTGCGAGGTGGCGCCCGTGTTCAGGGGATCCGGGGATTCCACGGGGTTGGGCCACAGCGGAATGAAATCGGCCTGGCCCACCGTCAGCACCAGCGGTTCCATGGCTGTCGTCAGCGCGAGGGTGTCGATACCCGCCCTGGCCGGGGCGGCCGAGCCCGCCAGCCCCGCCAGCGTCACCGTCTTCAGCGAGGGATCCTCCCGCTGGAACGACGCTTCCAGGGGGAGCGTCGCCGTCGGATTCAGCGGAGGCCATGCCTCCTCCCGCGACCTTGGGCTGCCCCCGAGATCATAATCCGACACGTACCGCGTGTTGATGACCGCGCCGATGCCCCGCGGCGTATTGAGATCTGCCTCGCCGTTGCCATCCAGGTCAAAGGGTACCACCCGTCCCAGCCAGTACCGGAACGAGAACAGCGGCAGGTCCAGCCAGTCGCCCGCCCGGGCGTATGGCACTTGGCCGGATCGTGCCCGCGCCAGCAGGTGCGTGGGAAAACTCCGGATCTTCGGATTGTTTGCTTCATCCGCCGCGAGGGGGGGAACCCAGTATTCGCCCTGGTTGCTTACCGCGGGATTGAAATAGGTTTCAGGCTCCACGAACGTGGCGTTGGTCACCCCGTGGAAACCGAACTGGCGGATGGGCAGGCGCGCGCTCAGCGAGGGTTCCAGAGACCCGTAGGCAAGGGAAGGATTAACCAGGGGTTCTTCACCGGTATACAGCGGAGGGGCTTCCGCGGCCAGCAGGTCCGGCGGGTTTTCCCACAGCCGCGCCTGGGTATTCATCCGCAGCGGACTGCCGGACATCGCGTGACCCAGCAGGCGCAGGTTACGGTTCTGATGGGGCAAGGCCAATGCCGGATTCCCCGTGAGATTGAACCGCGGGACGACCTCTTCCGGAATTGCCGCGCCCGAGTCATCCGATCGGTTCTGTACCGCTTCGAACCAGGACAGGCTGTCGGCCCAGTCGTCATACGCGCCGTCCGTCGCTTCCCATCGATTGCTGACGCCGTGCAGGTCGCCCGGGTACAGGGGATGCTTCCGTTCCAGCGACCGGTAAAAATCCAGGGCCATCTGGTTCGGCGGCCAGTAGGTGGGCCGGGCCAGCGATTCGGGATACGGGCACACGGCGATATCGTCGATGGTCCGGTTGATCACGTTGTACTCGTTGTAGGTGACCCGATCCACGAGGTTCTCCGGCGTGGCTTCACCGGCGTACAGCGAGATGATCACGCAATCCCCGGGATTCCACCGGCGCTCCACGAACGCGATCCAGTCCGGCGAATCCAGCGGGCCCGTCGCCGGTAGCGGATCCAGCGCGCAACCACCATTGATCACCAGGAAGTTATTCCTTACAACCGGGTCGCCCTCGTACCATAAGCGGCTTACCACCCGGGGATTTCGGAACAATGGATCGCTGGCAGTCGGGTCATAGAACAGGAATTCAGAGGGGGCCAGGTTACGCGAAACAGGCAGGTCCGGGCTGGCGGCAAGGGGAAGCGTGCCCGCCTCGATGCTGTTCACGTTGTCATAGTACTGGTTGATCGCGTGACTGCCATACCCGTAACGGAAACGCGGAATGGCTCCCGCGCCGCCAGGCCCTGGAGCCTCGGGCCTTGGCCCCGTGTCGCCCTCATCCACGCCCTCGCTGTAAAGCGGCAGGTTCGGGCTATCGGGTAAGGGCTTCTGGTGCGCGGCCGTGCCGAAACCATACCCGCAGTACACGTCCACGTACCCGTCCAGGTTGTTGTCGATATTGTCTGTGTCCAGCGTGCCCGGCGCGTAGTACCACGTGGTGTCGCGGGTAACCAGGAAGCCCCCGTCGCCGTCGTTGTCGTACCCATCGTGATCGGGATAATTCGGCAGGATACCGCCCCGAAACAGTACCCGGGCCACATCCTCGGGACCAGCGACATTCGCCAGCGTCCAGCGGGCCTGGTTACCCGCCAGGGGATAGGGCGGGGCATCCGGATCGGTGCTGTTCACCAGGAACAACTGGTCGTTTCGCAGGCCGACGATCCGGGCGAAGCCGGGGGCCGATTCCATGGTCGGCGCGACACCGAGAGCGCTCTTCACCGCCTGGCGGATATTCTTCTGGGTGGCCTCTTCCGCCAGGGTGTTGTCCGTGTCTCGGGAAAATAAGGGAGAGTTACCGAGCACGGCGTCGATCGAGCTCAGCCCGTCCCCGTCGTTGTCGATAAAGATGCTGTTTCCATCCGGCCGGTGGAACACGCTGAACGTCGGATCCCACAGTTTTTGCGCGTTGGCCTGGAGATTGACCGCCAGGGTGGGGTCCAGCCAGGTACCGATCGGCGGAACCGTGACGTTGGCCGTGTGGTTGTTGTCACTCTGTTTCAGCCCGATGCCGTTATCGTAAAACCGGTTGCCGTCCGGGCCATTCGCGAACTGGTCCCCGTTCGGCGGTTCCGTGAACCCCAGCAGCAGGTAACCCTTCGGCGCGATGACCGTGCCCTCCGGGATGGTCCACTTGCTCTTGTACGGGTCCGCCATCGCGGGATCCACCGCGGCCCCCGGCGGATCGGGAATCCCGACCTCCAGTTTCCAGCCGCCCAGGTCTACCGCCTCGTCCGACGTGTTGACCAGTTCAATCCACTCGTGATCCGGCTCCTGAGACAGGTCGAAGAAATTAAGGGATACGGTGCCCGTCGCCCCTGGCGCCACGCGGAGGGCTATCCGAAGTTCCAGCCTGCTTGCCGGGTCCGGGATGGCCACCGTGTACGTGTTCACCCCCGCCCCGGGCGTCCCGAAAAGCTGGTCATTGAAATAGGCCCCTACTATCGGCCCTACTATCGGGTCCCACACATTTTGTTCAAACCACGCCTGTATTTCCGGAGGGTCGTTGAGACCCTGGTGGGTAGAAATCCAGGCGGAGATCTCAGGATAGTCCTCCACGTTGAAGGGAGTCAGCTGGATGGGGATGGATGGCAGAAATACCCACCCCGCGGGCATGCCCGCGCCATGTTGTTTCTTGATAGGGGTGGCAAGGTACTCCGGATTGTCAACGCTTTCCCATATATCATTATCATCACCCATATTGTCATTATTATCATCATCATTATGATTTACTATATTACACAGATCATTTGCTAGCCGGTTAACCTCATCTTCCAATGGAGAACCGGGCGGAGGGGAAAACACCACGTTCAACGGGTTCTGTATGGTTGTATTAATATAACTATCATATCCTGAAGGATCTTCCATCCCCGGCACGGTGCTTTCCCCCGTCTCGGTGATGGCCGTGTACCGCACGCAGTATTCCAGTACCCCGGGATCCGTGACGGTCATGTTGCCGTCTGGATCCGTCACGTTGACCATCAGGTAGTACCGGCCGGGCGGCAGTACCCAGTCCGAAGGACGGATGCGGATTTCATACACATCCCCGGGTTGATACTCATTCCCGGGTTGATTCACATTCCTGGGTTGAAGGTTCACGACCGTCCGGTCGCCAAGGTAATTCGACGTGGTGGACAGGGTCCCTCCCTCGGACTTCACATAGTTCTCGTCGAAAGGCGGCATCCCCGCCAGGGGGGACGGACGGGTGTTGATGTTCGGGAGATCTAACCGGTTTGTCTCCGCTTCAACGCGCCGAACGGGTCGGACCATCACCTCGTTGATCCGGATGGCGTCCACCCCCGCCACCGTGTAACGGATGGGCCGCTGTTGCTGGCCGTTGGTGACCTGTTCCCACCAGGGATCCGTGGTATCCAGGTTTCTGTTGGCAGGATCCATGCCCAGGGCGTTTATTTTGAAATCCTTAACCAGGTCCAGCGGCAGGGTTTCCGCCGCGCTGATCCGTTCCCGTTCGTTGTCTTCTGTTGCCCACCGCGGGGTGATCCGGGATGCCTTCGCGTCCCGGTCCCGGTTGTCCACCAGGTTTACCGCCAGTTGCAGCGCCCGCAGGAAAGGATCCGCCTCGAGGGTCTGCCAGTTCGCGCTGCCGAGGGTGTAGGCGCCGGTAGCGGGATTGAATCCTGATCCAAACAGGTAGCCCGTAACGCTGGCGTCTCCCCGCCGCAGGCCGGACGCGAACCAGCTCGCCGGGTCCGCCCCAGTATTGTAATTGAAGTTGGGTCCCAGGTTTTCCGCCAGCATGAACGTGGTGGCCAGTTGCGGCGGCGTGGCGTAGTTCGGGTCCACCTTGTTGAACGCCAGCCTGCCCCGTGGCGTGTCCACGTAGAACACGTTGCGCGAATCGGACTGGGCCGTCGCCTGCGTCGCGAGCGTGGCCATCCGTTCTGGTCCGAACTGATCCAGTTTTTCCGCGTCGGTCACGTCGTTGAAAATCCGGTCTCCAGACTCACCACGCTCGTCGACCACGCCATTCGTGTTGTCATCCAGTCCGTTGTCTTCCGCGAATCGATGGCGCAAGGGCGAGGCGATCTGCAGTTCCTCCGGCTCGTCGATGCCTTCAAACTGGCCCAGGCGCCGGGCCGCGTCGATCACGTCCGGCTTGCGGTTCAGAACCTGGGTGGGCAGAGAGGACGGAGAGGTCGTGCCGGTCAGCAGGTGTTCCTGCAGATCCGGATGCCGGTATTCCAGGGGCGGGTTCAACCCGGCGCCCGTGTCCAGGATGCCATCGCCATTGTCGTCCCGCCAGTTGAAGGCCAGCACCACGCTGTTCACGTTGTCATCCACCCGTCCGTAACCGGGTGCGACGAGATCCCAGTCGCTCAGGTAGGTTACCGTGTCCAGACTCAATGACGTATCCACGTTATTTTCGGAGATCCAACGGCCGGAGCCCGTGCGCCAGCCCCAGAGGCGTTCGGCGAGATCCACGCCCATGCCCGGCATCATCCGGAATTCATATTCGTAAGGGGTAACGCCCTGCCCGAAGGCCCTTGCTAGGTACGGTGTCGGGGTACCTGTATAGTCCACCCCGTACCGGAAGCCCCCCGCCGTGTTCAGGTTGACCTTGGATGCCTCGTCGGTGATCCGGACGGCCACCCGGCCGATAATATCGCACACCGGTTCACCCGAGCACGCCACGTACAGGCCTGCCAGCCCGTAAGCGCTGATTTCCGGCCACACCTGGTTCGATCCGTAGAAGAGTTCGGGATTCAGCTGTTTCATGCCCGATCGTTTGGCGGCGTTGGCGTCCGTGCACGCGTAGAGCTGGAAGCCATTGACCTGGCGGTCATAATCATTGTCCTGGGTATCCACGTTGTCGAGCCCCAGCATTACAACACGCTCCCCGAAGGGATCTTTGACCTTCACGGGAATCTGGTCCGGCATCCGGAAATAGGCAAATTCGCCGTTGGGCAGGCGATCGGCATCCGTGATCAGGCCGTCGTTGTTCAGGTCGATGATGGTGGCCGCCCCGGGAAGCGGCACCGTCAGGCGGAAAGGCCCGTTCGGCTGAATGTCCGCGGGAGATTCAAGTTCGAGGTTGGTGATGACCCCGCCATCGGAGGGGCGGACGCGGTACGCGAAGGCCCCGGGCTCGAAATAGCGCTGGAGTGTTCCCTGGGCGTCCACGTGATTAGGATCGGAGTCAATCGGATCCACGTTTCCATCCAGGTCGTTGTCCACGCCGTCGCCGTTGAGGTTCAGGTCCCGGGGAACCGGTATCCACAACGCGTCCCGCAGGCCATCCCCGTCCGTGTCCACGTGGGCCCATTCGTGGATGAGTTCCAGGGGGTAACGGGGCCCGGACGAAGCCAGGGGGCTGGATCCGTAATAGGCCGGCAGTAGCCATGGGGCCGGATCCTGGGTTTCCCCGGGATTTTTACGCCACTTCCGGCTGAAGCGCCAGCGAAGCCCCGACGTGCTCAGGGCGGTGTTCGCCGCCGTGTCGCTGATCGCCTGACCGTCCCGGTTACAAAGGGTCGCCTGGTTTTCCGGCAGGTACAACAGGATATTGTCGCCGGTGAACCTAGGAATCCACAGCCATGGCAGGGTGCGCGGTCCCCGGAACAGAAGTTCCCGGTATCCGTCGGTGAACTGAACGTACAGCAGGCTATGGACGAACAGGTCGGGGCGTTGGGCGCGCAGGGCCTGTTCCACGTCGGTAATATCGAACGCCGGGATCCCCTTGCGCCATGCCCAGTTCTTGCCGATGAATGCCGCGCCGTTGAACAGGCTGTTCCACGAAAAATCGTTGCTTGTAACGTTCGGGTGTTGTTCGAGGTCCACGTTCAACTGGTACTGGGCCAGCGAAAACGCCCCGTCGAGCAACTGTTCCGCCCTCACGGTATTCACCACGTTCGTGGCAATCTGCGATTCCAGACGGGTAACGGTGAAGTAACTCAGCCCGATGGCCAGCAGCACCGTCAGGATGGCCAGCACGATGATCAGGGCCGCGCCCCGCCTGCCATCTCTGCCGGGTTGCGTCGCGCGCGACATGAAATGGGACATATCAGAAACTACCTCGCATGTAGCCCGTGGGCAGTTCAATCCGTTGCGACACCCATTTACAGAACGTCTGTCCCTGGGGGCCCGGCGCGTCGGCCACAAACCAGAATCCCATCGAAATCCAGGCGGGAAGCCGGGATTCCAGGGGATTGCCGGGACTCGTGCTGGTCATGACGGGGTGAAGCGGCGGCGTGAGGGTGTTCCAGTTTTCCGGCGGGAAACGGAACAGCCAGTACCGGCTGGCCAGCAGGATGCCCGGGTAGATGAGGTTCCCCTGGAAATCATTACTCGCGATCAGTTGCCAGGCCAGCCACGAAAACTTCGGGTTATCCGCCGTGGCGAAACGCTGATCGAGGCCCCGGGACAGAAAGGGCACGTTCCACAGCGCGTTGAAGCACGGCGCGCTCACGTCGTATTCGTCGCCGTAGTAGAAGAACGATCCCAGGTCCAGGGCCGGCACCGGCACGGGGGTGCCCGAAAAATCCTGCCCCATGATCCAGTTCAGCGTGCCCGGCTCGCACAGCCACGCCGTCAACAGGATGTTGTCGATAACCAGGTGATCCTTGAGGGTTCTGCCGGACGTTCCATTGTCTTCCCGCCAGAACAGGGGAAAGGGTGGTTCGCCTGAGGCGTTTTTGGGTATGGCCGGAAGCAGGAACGGCACGTCGAAAATCCCTCGCGCCCGTTGCAGCCAGAGCGCGCCCCGCGTGGCCGTTACCAGGGGATCCTTGGCATCCGCGGGAAGGGGACGGGGCACATTTTGCGGGTTGGTCGCGTAATCCAGGTATTGCGTTATGGGAAGCTCCGACGTCAGGGGGATATCCAGGTCCTCCAGCGACGTTTTCCCGGGTTCTTCGTACCGGAGTAGTAATCCGCGTCGCCCATCGAAAGAGATGGAGACCAGGATATTCCTTGATTCCGCGGGAATCGCTTGGGGATTCTGAGGAGGAGCACCCACAATGGGAAGGACTTCCGTCGCCAGTTTTACCGCGACCGGGTCTCGCAAGGCTCCCTCTGCCGCGGAAAGCGTGACCTCGTTAGCCCAGTCCACCGGCAACGGCTGATCGGGAATACCCTGGAACTGGTAATCCGTGTAGCCGTCTCCGTCCCGGTCGATCATGAGGTAATGAACGACGGCGTCCACCACCTGGGACAGGGGCACCTCCAGCGTTACCAGTCGGTCCTGCTCGGTCTGTTCGGGATCCACGTGCAGGGTGTAGGTAACCCGGCTCGGTTTGCCGTTCCGGTCTACCCCCACGTACGCGAAGCCAGTGGGCTCCCCGTAAAACGATCGGGCGTCTTCCTGCTCCAGGCTGGCGAAGGCGCGCTTGACGTCCGATTCGAACACGGCCATGCTCGCCCGGATGTTTTCCATCGCGTCCATCGTGGCGTGGCTGCCCTGGACCGTCCGGATGATGCCCGTGAACATCGACACCACCCCGGCCATGAGCGTCACGAAGATGGCAATGGCCACCAGCAGTTCCAATGCCGTGAAACCGCCCTGCCGCGCGACGCCCCTGGTTTTCCGGTTACCGCTCGGTGACATACGTGACGAATTCCTCGGTCTGGCCGCTGTTCAGTTTCACCGTGAACGTGACCCGGTACAGCCCCGGCATGCCGGTGCCCGAAGAGACGGATGCCCGCCACGAGTCGTAAACGGTATAGGCCCGCGCGCTTTGTTCGATCAGGTGATATGCGTTCTGTTCCAGCCAGGGGCCGGTGACCCCGTACGGACCGAATACCCGCGCCTCATTGAGTTTGGCCCGGGCCAGCGACGCGATCGTGGACCGTTCCGAGGCCTGTTGCTGCCGGTAGAGCGCGGTGGGGAACAGCGCCATGATGGCCACGATGCCCCCCGCCAGGATGGCAAGGGCCACCACCACCTCCAGCAGGGTGAACCCGCTCCGCCTGCCCCGACCGCCTCCGCGATGTCTTACGCGTCCGCCCATTACAGTTTTCCCATTTCCACCCGGCCCGTGGACCGGTAAATCTCGATCGGTATCCCTATCATGGAAAACGCGTTATCCAGGCTGCCCATGCGCCACGCTGCCACCGCGTTCGAGTCCTCCGGCTCAGCGTTTCCCAGTTGGACCAGCCGGTCCGCGCGCGGCTGGTCGGGCATCGGCGCGAAAAGGATCCGGTATCGTTCTTCGCTGCTTGATCCCGGCGGGATTAACTGACCCGTCTGGTCGAACCGGTGCGCCAGGAACACGTTGTACTGGTGCGGCGGTAACACGGCATATTCGCCTTGCTCATACGCCGGCGGCGAGTCCCACAGGGACAGGTTGGCCACCCCTTCAATCTCCACCGGTGTCGTGAGCAGATTGATGGAGTCGAGGCCCAGCCTGGAATCCACGGCCTTTGTGGTCCGAGGTTGTTTGCGGTCATTTGGATCTGGTTCGGTAAAAAAGATACCCGGTTCCGACGCGGGGGGGCCGTCAAACCGCTCAGGTGGCGCCTGCAGCAGCACGCAATACCCCGTTGGAAAGGGTCGAAAACCGTCCCAGCCCGGAACGGGGGTGTAGTACCCCGCGAAGGCCCCCCGGTTGGAAGGCAACTCGTATACCATCATCGCGCCCCGCAGCACCTGGACCGTGGCGCGGGGGGCCGGGTCGTTGGGATCCGGAAGGATCAGCGTGTCCGGCACGTCGCCCATCACCTCATACGCCACCGCCGTGTTGACCCGGTAGGTGGCCGCGTACACCCGGGCGGCCCGGAGCAGGGAATACAATTCCCGCGCGCCCCGTTCCTGGGTGCCCTGGAAGAACATCCGGGTCATGGGTACGGCCAGGCCCATCAGGATGCCCACGATGGCCAGTACCACCAGCAACTCGACCATCGTGAACCCGGTACCGCGCCCGCCTGTTGAAGCTTTACGTTTCATCCATGTGCCATTCTGAAAAGGGGGGAAGGCGGTCGCGCCGGCCTTCCCCCCCGTATGCCCGGTTTCCGTCATCAGTTGTAGAATCGCTGCCAACTCGCGCCCGGATCCCAGTTGTTGACGTCGTCACCGCCGCCGATGTCGCCTTCTTCCTGGGCGTCATACCACGTGCGAGGCGCGTTGAGATCATAGGCGCGGGTATACAGCATCTGCCCGTTGCGCAGGTTGGCGCCGTAGGACCAGATGTACACGGCCTTGCCCGTTTCCGCGGGGTATCCCACGTTGGTCGGCCAGGTTTCCGGGCTTTCGATGATGTCTTCGAAGGCGTCCAGCAGCCTGGCATCATCGAGCACGAACCCATCATTGCGCGCGCCCCGCTGGCTTCCGCCGGACGACTGTTCAACGGTGAATTTCCGGAACACGATCGGTGCCCGGCGGTACTGCGGAGTGCCATTTGGATTGGTGTGTACCCGCCAGGGACCGGGGAAGAAGTGGTAGTCATTACCCCACGGATCGTTGCCAAGGGCCATGTACTGGTCGCCCAACTTGGCCAGCACGTCCCGGTCGATCAGTGGCTTCGCGGGCGTGTTATTTGGGTCTGGGGTCCATGGGGCCTGGTAGTCAATATCACCATCTCCTCGGAGCACGTTGCGTCCGTAATTGAGCAGGTCATAGGCCACGGTGGTGTACAGGGTAACGGCCGCGTTGAAAAACTCGGGCGTGCCCCGCTGGTTCTCGTCCAGCAGGTTCAGGCCTGATTGGGTCTGCAGGTATCCCCTCACCGCGTCAGGATTGAACAACTGGTTGAGATTGGATTTTCCCGCGTCGGTGAGCAGGGCTGTCATGGCCAGTTCGGCCCCGTTGATTTCCGAGACCGCCCGGGCCACCCGGGCCCGCACGATATACCGTTGCACGTTGGGGACCACGATGGCCGCCAGGATCGATATGATGGCCATGACCACCAGCAGTTCCACCAGCGTGAAGCCCCGTTCCGCTCTGCGATGCCTCTTCATGTCGTGTGTTCTCCTTCTGTTTCGGGCTGTGTGCCGCCTTTTTGTCTTTTGACTCCGTTCGTGCCACGGATCCTCCCGCGGCACCGTTACGCTTGCGTCTCGTCTCACTATATTTATACCTTATTTTCCTCCACCCGGGTTGTTGATCTGGTCGCCCAGCGTGAAAATGGGCAGGTACAGCGACACCACGATGAACCCGATGATGCCGCCCAGTACCACGATGATCATCGGTTCCAGCAGCGACAGCATGCCCTCTACTGCCGCCTCTACTTCGGCGTCGTAGATGTCCGCCACCTTGTTCAGCATCGCGTCCAGGCTCCCCGTTTCCTCACCCACGTCGATCATGTTCACCACCATCGACGGAAATACCTTGCTCTTGTCCAGCGGCGCGGCGATCGTGTCGCCTTCCTTCACGCTGTCGTACACCATGTCGATGGCGTTCTGAATTACCTCGTTGCCGATGGTCTCCCGCGTGATCTTCAGCGCCTGCAGGATCGGCACGCCCGACGTGATCAGCGTGCCCAGGGTGCGCGAAAACCGCGCCACCGCCACCTTGACCACCAGGTCGCCCACCAGCGGCACCCTCAGGATCACCCGGTCGAATATCCGCTTGACAATCTTGAATTTGAACGCTACCTTCAGGCCGATGATGAACCAGCACACCGCCGAAATCATCAGCCACCACTTGTAAATCACGAAGTCTCCCGCCGCGATCAGGAAACGCGTGGGCGCGGGCAGTTGTCCCCCGAATTCCTTGAAGATGTCGGCGAACACCGGCACCACCTTGAACAGCAGGAACATCACGATGCCCGTCGCGATCAGGATAACCGCGATGGGGTAGATCAGCGCGCTGCGCACCCGCCGTTTCAGCGCCTCGCGCCGCTCCATGTAGGTGGCCAGGCGCTGCAGCACGATTTCCAGCAGGCCGCCCACCTCGCCCGCCCGGATCATGTTCACGAACAGCCGGTCGAACTGCTTGGGGTGTTTGGCCAGGGCTTCCGCGAAGGTGGACCCGGACTGGATGTCCGACGCGATCTCCCGCAGGATATCCCGCAACTTGCAGGGTTTCAACTGGGTGATCAGCACGTTCAGGCTGCGCAGCAGCGGCAGGCCGGCGTCGATCAGCGTGGACAACTGGCGCGTCATTACCACCAGTTGCTTGGTCTTCACCCCGCCGAAATACAGTTCGTCCAGCCCCCGTTTTTTCCGGGCGGCCCGGCGCTCGTCCGCCCGCGTGGCTTCCCGGATGTTCGTCGGGAACAGGCCCAGCGAACGGATATCGTTGATGGCAAGGGCCTGCGTGTCGGCCGTGATGATGCCGAACACCTGCTTGCCTTCCTTGTTCAGCGCGAAATACGCGTATTTCGGCATGGCCTGTCTCCTCTCAATCCTCGTACAGGTCGGTGTGATCGATCACTTCCTGCGCGCTGGTGATCCCTTTCACGCACTTGATGATGCCTTCTTCCCGCAGGACCCGCATCCCCTGATGCTTGCGGGCGTACCGCCGGATTTCGAACGCCATCGCCCGTTCCAGGATCATCTCGCGGATCGGCTCATCCACCGCCAGGAATTCGTACAGCCCGATACGGCCCATGTACCCCACGTAGTCGCACGCGGCGCAGCCCCTCGGGCGGAACAGCATGAAATTCGGGTCCCGCCGCCATGCCATGGGCACGCCCAGCCGCGCCATTTCGTCTTCGGTGGGCCGGTACCGTTCCCGGCAATGGCGGCACAGCGTCCGCACGAGACGCTGCGCCAGCACCGCCTCCAGCGACGCCGTGATCAGGAACGGCTCCACGTCCATGTCCAGCAGGCGGGTGATCGTTTCCGGCGCGCTGTTGGTGTGCAGCGTGCTCAGCACCAGGTGCCCCGTCAGTGACGCTTCCACCGCGATCTGCGCCGTCTCCAGGTCGCGGATTTCACCGACCATCACGATGTCCGGGTCCTGCCGCAGGATCGCCCGCAGGCATGCCGCGAAGGTCAGTCCGATCTCCTCGTGCACCTGGCACTGGATCAGTCGGTCGATCTGCAGTTCCACCGGGTCCTCGGTCGTGATGATCTTCACCCCCGGTTCGTTCAGGATGTTCAGGCACGCGTACAGCGTCGTCGTCTTACCCGATCCCGTGGGGCCCGTCACCAGGATGATCCCGTTGGGCTTCTGGATCGTGTTGACCACCTTCTTGTACGTGTCCTCGCTCAGTCCCAGCTGGGACAGGTCGATCCGCACCGCCGTCCGGTCGAGAATGCGCATCACCACGTTCTCGCCGAACAGCGTCGGCAGCGTCGCCACGCGCACGTCGATGATGCTGTCCCCGATCTTCATCTCGATCCGCGCGTCCTGCGGCAGCCGTCGCTCGCCGATGTCCATGTTGCAGATGACCTTGATGCGGGACACGATCGCCAGGTGCGCGGCCTTCGGGGGACGCACCACCTCGTGCAGCACGCCGTCGATGCGGATCCGCACCCGGAAGTCTTCCTCGTAGATTTCGAAGTGAATGTCCGACGCCCTTCGCTGCACCGCCATCAGGAGGATCAGGTTGACGATCTTGATGACTTCGGGCTGCTGGGCCAGTTCCACGAGATTCTCGGTGTCTTCGATAATCTTCTGGATGCCCATGTCCTCGAGGGTCAACTCTTCGGTGCCCACCCGCTCCTTGAGTTCCTCGAGCATCTGCCCTACCGATTCGCTCTCGTAGGCGTAGTTCTTCTTCCACGCTGTCGAGACGTCTTCCGGGTTACTTACGGCCCCCTTGACCCGCAGGCCCGTGATCTGGCGCAGGTCGTCCAGCGTCTGCAGGTTCAGCGGATCCGCCATCGCCACCGTGAGTTCCCCGTCCTTCAGGCGGATCGGGATCACATTGTAGAAACGGGCTACGTCCCCCGTGATGGCCTTCAGCACCTCTTCCGGAATCTTGATCTTGTTCAGGTCGATCTTTTCCATGCCCTGCTGCATGGCCAGGGCGTCGATCACGTCCTGTTCCGTGCACAGGCCCATGGTTACCAGCGTGCGACCCAGCATTTCCCCCGTCAGCCGCTGCCGCTGCAGGGCCTCGTCCAGCTGGATGGGCGTGAGCACACCCGCTTCAATCAGGACTTCGCCAAGAGGCTTGGTCCTGCGTTGGGACGGGGCTGGCGTTGCCGTGCCTCGCATCTACCCGAACTCCTGTGATTATGCGCCGGCCCGCCGGGTCTCGCTGCCTTCGCCCGTCGGCAGGCCAAGCGCCTTGCACTGCTGTTCAAATTCCTCGGCGTTCTGCGCCTTGGCTACCACGTCCTCGTACTTGCAGATGCCTTTCCGGTACAGCACCAGCAGGTGCTCGTCCAGCAGGTTCATGCCGTACTTGTGGCCCGTCTGGATGGCCGACGTTATCCGGTACGATTTGTTTTCGCGGATCAGGTTCTGAATGGCCGGCGTGGTGATCATGATCTCGAAGGCCGCCACGCGGCCAAACCCGCTCTTGCGGGGAATCAGCGTCTGGGAAATGACCGCTTTCAGGTTGCCCGCCAGCTGCGTGCGGATCTGCTCCTGCTGGTTGGTCGGGAAGGCGTCCACGATCCGGTCGATGGTCCGCACCGCTCCCGTGGTGTGCAGCGTGCCGAACACCAGGTGGCCCGTTTCGGCCGCCGTTACTGCCGCCTCGATCGTTTCCAGGTCGCGCATTTCGCCCACCAGGATCACGTCGGGGTCCTGCCGCAGGGCCCGGCGCAGGGCCTCCGCGAAACTGGGCACGTCCACGCCCACTTCGCGCTGCGTGATAATGCTCTTCTTGTGGCGGTGGTAATACTCGATCGGGTCTTCAATGGTGATGATGTGATGGTCAAAATTCTCGTTGATCCAGTCGATCATCGTCGCCAGCGACGTCGACTTACCCGAGCCCGTCGGCCCCGTCACGAGGATCAGGCCGCGCGGCTGGGTGATCACCTCCTTGAGCGACTGGGGCAGGCCAATCTCCTCGAAGGTGAGGATCTTGCGGGGAATCAGTCGCAGTACCAGCCCCACGTAGCCCCGTTGCTTGAAGATCGACACGCGGAACCGCGCCACGTCCTCGAAGGCGAAGCCGAAGTCCGACCCGCCTACCTCCTGCAGTTCCTGCTGGTTGTCCACCGACGCGATGCTTTTCATCAGCCGCTCGGTGTCTTCCGGGGTCAGGGGGTCTTCCCCGAAGTACTGCAGGTGCCCGTGCACCCGGCCCACCGGCGGATTGTCCACCGCCAGGTGCAGGTCCGATCCGTCCCGGTCCACCAGCATCCGCAGCAGGCTTACCATCTCGTAAGGCATATCGTGTTTCCTTTATGTCCCTTCTTGACTATCGCGCGTCGTGGCCGTTGCCGTTCCCCGACACCGTCGCTACCGCCGCCACCGGCTCGTCCCGTCGCAGGGGCTCGTCCACCCGCGTCCGCTTGATGACTTCTTCCAGCGTGGTGACGCCCCGGCACGCCTTCAGCCACGCGTCTTCCCGCATGGTGATCATCCCGTGCAGCCGCGCCGCCCGCCGGATGACCCCCGCGCTTTCTCCCTTCATGACCAGGCGGCGGATTTCATCGTTCGTCAGCAGCAGTTCGTAAACCCCTTGCCGCCCGATGTACCCCTTCTCGGCGCACATCTCGCAGCCCCGGCCATGATACAACTTCACCTCGTCCCAGTTGACCTTCATGGCCAGCAGTTCTTTCTCGTCATCCGTCGGAACGTGCGGCTCCCGGCACGAGTTGCAGATCAGTCGCACCAGCCGCTGCGCCAGGATCGCCCGCACGCCCGAAGCCACCAGGAATGGCTTGATCCCGATGTCGATCAGCCGGGTAAACGAACTGGCCGTGTCGTTGGTGTGCAGCGTCGAGAACACCAGGTGACCCGTCAGCGCCGCCTTGATCGCGATTTCCGCCGTCTCCCGGTCGCGGATTTCTCCCACCATCACGATGTCCGGGTCCTGGCGGAAAATGGCCCGCAGGGCCCGCGCGAAATTCCACCCGATGTCGTGGTTGATCTGTACCTGGTTGATGCCCGTCAACTGGTACTCCACCGGGTCTTCCACCGTGATGATCTTCACGTCCGGCTGGTTCAGGTTATGCAGCGACGCGTACAGGGTTGTCGTCTTGCCCGAACCCGTCGGACCTGTTACCAGCACCACGCCCGTTGCCGAGTTCAGCAGTTCTTCCCACTGCCGCTGGTGTTCCGCGTTGAAGCCCAGCTGCCCAAGGCCCAGCATCAGCCCGCTCTTGTCCAGGATACGCATCACCACGCTTTCCCCGTATACCGACGGCAGCGTGTTGACCCGCAGGTCTACCATCTTGCCCCCCAGCGTGATCTTGATGCGCCCGTCCTGCGGAACCCGGCGTTCCGATATGTCCATGCCCGCCATGATCTTCAGGCGCGATATCACCGACGCCTGCGCCCGCTTGGGCGGGGACGGCATTTCCTGCATCACCCCGTCGATGCGGTACCGGATCTTCAAGGTGGTCTTGGCGGGCTCCACGTGAATATCGCTCGCCCGCAGGCGGAACGCTTCCATGATCAACTGGTGCACGTACTTCACCACCGGGTTGTTCTCATCCCCGGCGTCTTCCGTGCCTGGCGCGGTCTGGACCCCGCCGGCAGCCTCCTCCAGCTCGTCCATCCCGATGCTTTCCATGCTCTGGGAACTGACCGAGTTCAGGCTGGCCAGGGATCCGTCCGCCATCGAGCTCACGTTTGACATGGACGTCAGCGTGCTCATGGTCGACGCGCTGCTCGCGCTCGAAAGCAGCGATTCCACCGTCTCCTGCCGGTGCGAATAATAGCGCCCCAGCGCGTCCGTGATCTCTTCCGGCATGGTCAGCACGGTTTCGATGGGCCGTTCCAGCAACCGCTGCAGGTTATCAATGGTGTTGATGTTGGTCGGATCCGCCGTCGCCACCACCAGCGTGTCCCCCTTCTCTGCGATCGGTATCACCCGGTAAAGCGTCGCGATTTCCCCCGGTACCTGGGCCAGGATCCGTGGCGGAATGTCCCGGTCCGACAGCGTGACGATTTCCATCCCCAGCTGGTCGGCCAGGCCCTCCGTGATGTGGCTCTTGCTGATATACCCCAGCCGTACCAGGATTTCCCCCAGCTTCCGGTTTCCCATGCCGCCACTCTGCTGGCGGCGCAGGGCTTCCTCCAACTGGGTCTGGGTGATAATACCCTTCTTGACCAGCCATTCTCCGAAATGACTGTACGCCATACCGTGCTCCGATTGTCGTGCGCTACGCTATAACTCTACCAGATTTCCCCGCGTTTGTCAATGTAAAGACAATGTAAATACTGAGAGCGCGTAATGATAGCATTAGACTTATAAGCCGTTTTGTCAATAATTTATCCGTCACGGGTTTCCTGGTTTCGCGGCGTCGGATCCCGAACTCCCCGCGGTCCGCCCCGATGCCCACACAATCGCCTGCTCCACCAGTTTCCGGTAACTGGCGTCACTGAAACAGCCGGGGCCATGGCCCGGCTGCAGGTAACAGACCCGGGATTTCCCGTACTGGTGGGCCCAGCCGGCCTCCCGCTGGGCGGCCTCGTGCTCCGCCTCCAGGAAAACCTCCACGTCCGGTTCCATCCGGAATCCCTTGTACGTTTCGTCGCGCAGCGTGAACGCTTCCAGGCCCGCCGTGATCGGGTGGTCCGCTTTCACGGGGCGATACACGATGTCCACGTCATGCTGGTAGGTCGAACGCGGCCAGGTCTTGCCGTCCTCTTCGGTGTCCTCCAGGAAATAGCGGGCCCCGATGATTTTCCAGTATTCCGGCCACTGGTTCCACGCCGCGATGGCATGATGAAGGGCCACCACGCCGATCCCCCGGTCCAGCAACGACAGAAACGCCCGCTGGTCCGCTTCGGATATCTTCGGAGGCATGTGGTAGAAAATAATAACGTCCCACTGCCACGTGTCTAGGTTCCGGAACGCGCGGTTGACCGGAACGAAGGTCGCTTCCACGCCAGCCATCGCGTGGAACATGTCTTCGAAGGGTTTCTGGTCAAATTCATGTCCGCCGGTCACCACCAGGCACCGAACCTTGTCCGCGCCCGCGGGGTGTACCGCTCCTGGTAGGTCGGCATAACCGGCGCAAACCGCCACCATGATCCCGAATCCCAGCAACAATCCAATGCGTCGTCCACGGGTTTCCATGATTCGCTCCTTTTTCATGCGTGTAACTTCAGCATATCACTTGCGCCGTTTTTTAACAACCGTTATACTCTTGACCAAAGGAAGATTACCTTGACCGAAAAAGAACCATTAGCCCGCCAGGAGATCGCCGAATCGTGCGCGGACGCCCTGGACTTCATGGATATCGGGGCGATTTATTACACCTTTTCGGGCGAAATCCTTTACCTCAATGCTACCCTCTGGCGAATACTCGAACTCGAACCGTTTTTCGAGTCTCCCCGGCACCTGGTCGGCTGCGACATCCAGAACACTGTCCGCTACGTGCGGCCAACCGGCGAAATCCGGGGCCTTATTCGCGAGCAGGGTGCCATCCGCAATCATGAATATCCCGTGCAGACCCTGTCGGGAAGGTTCAAGTGGCTCATCGGGGACGGCCGAATCGGCGGACGGCTGGACACCGGCGAAGAATACATTCAACTTTTCGTGCGCGAAAATACCGCGGAGCGGCGCTCCATGGAACTCCTGCGCATCCAGCGGGATATCGCGTCCGAACTGGGGGCCAGCGAAACCCTCGAACAGGCCCTCGACACCCTCGCGGATCTCCTGGTGCGGCGGACTGATTTTGACCTGGTTTGCGCCCTCGTGCCCGACGATGAAGGTGGACTGCGTACGTTGGTCTCCCGGGAAATCTCTCGGAGTTTTCTCGCGGAACTCGACCTGGTTAACTACAGGTCTCCCGAAATGGATATCCTGCGGCGGGGCGTTCCCAGGCTTCTAAGCCAGGCGGACCTGGAACGACCCCATTACGTGTCCTACATCCGCGAGGGCATCACTTCCGCCATGTTCCTGCCGGTGATTCACAACGGGCGTCCCGTGGCCTTGCTGCTCCTGGGCAGCCGGCATCACCCGGAGATTTCCCCGGACGCGCGGGCCATGGCCGAGGGTACGCTGACCCTCCTGGCCGCCCTGCTCGACCGCGTCCAGGCCCGGGACGAGATCCGCGAACGCGAAAAGCGCTACCGTCGCCTCACCGAGAGCGTCACCGACTACATCTTCACCGTCCGCGTGGTGGATGGACATCCCGCCCAGACAATCCACAGCCCCCTGTGCGAGAAGGTTACCGGGTATACCCCCGAAGATTTCCTGCGGGATCCATGGCTATGGATCAACATGGTTCACCCGGATGACCGTGACATGGTCCGCCGCCAGGTGGATGCCATTCTGCGCGAGGGTCACGCCGAGCCCATTGAACACCGGATCTACCGCAAGGATGGCGCGGAACGCTGGGTGCGGAACACCCCGGTCTGCCATTACGACCTCGATGGGCGACTCGTTGCCTACGATGGACTGATCCAGGATATCACCGAGCGCAAAATGGCCGAACAGGCCCTGCTTGAGAGTGAACAGCGATTCCGGACGCTTGTCGAAAATGCCGCCGATGCCTTCTTTCTGACCGACTACGACGGCCGGATACTCGACGTCAACCAGCAGGCCTGCCGGTCCCTCGGGTACACCCGCGAAGAACTGCTTTCCCTGAATGTCGCCGACATCGACCCCCTGTTCAACATCGAACAGTATCGTGAGGTCATGCGGAGCCTGCGGAAACAGGGAAGCGTGGTAACCTTGGAAGGCCACCAGAAGCGCAAGGACGGTTCTTTTTTACCCGTGGAGTTTCGGTTTTCTTTCGCCCGTCTCGGAGAGAGCGAATACATGCTGGCGCAGGTGCGCGACATAACCGAACGCCTGCGGGCCGAGGCCGAGCGCCGGGAACTCGAGTTGCAGTTCCAGGAGGCCCACAAGCTGGAAAGCCTTGGCCTCATGGCCGGAGGGATCGCCCACGACTTCAACAACCTGCTTACCGTGATCCTGGGAAACGCCGATCTCCTGTTGCAGGAACTGCCTCAGGATTCTCCCCTGCGAAACAGGCTGGGGGAGATCGAAAAGGGAGCCCGAACCGCGGCCGATCTCTGCGCCCAGTTGCTGGCTTACGCCGGCAAATCCCCCATGAACTTCCAGGTGCTGCAACTCAATCACCTCGTGCGCGATATTACCGGGCTGATGGAGTTGTCCATCAGGCGTCGCGCGGCACTCGCGCTGGAACTTGCTCCTTCTTTGCCGCCCATGCGCGGCGATTCCGCCCGCCTGCGACAGGTTATCCTGAACCTGCTGACCAATGCGGCCGAGGCCATCAACCACCGGGACGGCCGGATTACCCTGCGCACGTCCACGAGAGAAATCGAGGAGGCCGAATTGTCTAAGTGGCGGATGGCCTCTGAGGCCCATGCCGGACGTTTCATTATCCTCGAGGTTACCGACAACGGCTGCGGGATGGACGAGGCAACCCTCGCGAAAATTTTCGATCCCTTTTTCACCACCAAGTTTACCGGGCGGGGCCTCGGCCTTGGTGCCGTGCTCGGGATCATGCGCGCCCACCAGGGACTGATCGACGTCTGGTCCCGGCCTGGCAGTGGAACCCGGTTCATCCTGGCTTTTCCGGTGGCCGAAGGCGTCGAAGTGCCCCAGGATGAAAACGAAACGGAACCAGCCGACCACGATAAACCGGCCAGGGACCTCGATTCGATGACCCGGGGGACGGTACTCGTCGTGGACGATGAGGAGGGACCCCGCCTGATCTGCGAACGCATGCTGGCCCGCCACGGGTTTTCAGTCGTAACGGCTGAGAACGGGCTTGAAGGCCTCGAACGCTTCCGTGAAGACCCCGGAAAGTACACCCTTGCCATTCTCGATTACACCATGCCCGGCATGAACGGTGAGGAACTGCTTCGGGAAATGCGCGCCGTCCGACCCGATCTCCCGGCGATCTTCTTCAGCGGCTACAGCGATCGCTTTATCACGGGCCTGCCGGATTTCGATCCCCCCGCGCTCTTTCTCCAGAAGCCTTTCCGGGCGGCTCAACTGGTCGACAAGGTTCTCGAAGTACTGCGGATTCCCAACCACAACGATTCCCCAGCCTGATAAGGAGCGACTGCATGTTCACCCTCTCTCGTCGTGCTTTCCTGGGTACCGTGACCGCGGCCGCGTGGGTCGCGGGATGGGAACGTCGCCTGCTGGCGGAGGGCCTGCCGGTGCGGTTCGGTGCCTGTGACTGGTCCCTGGGCAGGGCGCTGGACCCCGCCGCCCTGGACCTCGCCGCGAAAATCGGCCTGGATGGCGTGGAAATCTCCTGTGGCGATCCCGCCGATACCCTCGCCATCGCCGATCCCGCGCTGCGCGACCGTTACCGTGAAGCCATGACCCGTTCTGGCCGCGTGGTCTCCTCGCTGGCCATGGGACTCCTCAACAATGCCCCCCTGGCCGAGGATGACCGCGCCCCCGCCTGGCTCAACCAGGCCATAGACGCCGCGAAGGATCTCCACGCCCCCGTGATTCTTCTTGCCTTTTTCGGTAAGGGCGACCTGCGCAAGGGGCGGAAACTCAAGGAGGATGCCATGAAAGTCGCCGCCGCCCGGGTGCGGGATGCCCTGCCCCGCGCCAGGGATGCCGGGGTAACCCTGGCGATCGAAAACACCCTTTCCGCGACCGATAACCTCCGGCTACTCGACATGGTCGGCGACGACGCGGTCCGCGTGTACTACGATATCGGCAACTCTACCTACAACGGCTATGACGTGCCCGCGGAAATCCGCGCCCTCGCTGACCGGATCGCCCAGGTCCATTTCAAGGATGGCGGGAAGATGCTCACCGAAGGCAAGGTGGACCTGTCGGCCGCCGTCAAGGCCATTCACGACATTGGTTACAAGGGCTGGATCGTCCTCGAAACGGCCATACCTTCCGGTGACGCGGAAAAAGACTTCCAGGTCAACCTTGAACGGGCGAAGGCCGCCTTCGCCCAGTTCGCCCGAACGTGAAAGGCACAACGATGAATACGACAACCGGGCGACGGGATTTCATCAGGACGGCGACTTCCTTCGCGGTGTTCAGCGTGGTAGCGCCCCGCGCGGCCTTTACCTACGAAACCAACGGAAAAATCTCCCTGGGGCTCATCGGGTGCGGGGGGCGGGGGAGATGGATCGGGCGCCTCTTCCAGGAGTTCGCCCCCTGCAAGGTGACCGCCCTCCACGATCCTTTCCGCTTCCGGACCTATCAGGCCGGCCGGGACCTCGATGTGCCCGAATCCCGACGGTTCGTCGGCCTCGACGGCTACCGGGAACTGGTGGCCCTGGAGGACATTGACGCCGTCGCCGTGGAGTCTCCTCCTTGCTTTCACGTGGACCAGGCCGACGCGGCCCTGAACGCCGGAAAACACGTTTACATGGCCAAGCCGGTTGCGGTGGACGTGGCTGGATGCCTCAGGGCCGTCCGGATGGCGGACGCCCATCCCGACCGCTGTTGCTGGGTCGATTTCCAGGCCCGGGTCGATCCCCTCTACCTGGAAGCCCTGCGCCGCGTCCGGGAGGGACACATCGGCTTCCCCGTGTTCGGGCAGACCTTCTATCACTGCGAACGCCTGCAGCGACAGGCTCCCCCCGGAACCCCCGGCGAACGCCTGCGCAACTGGGTGTTCGACAAGGCCCTCTCCGGCGACATCATCGTCGAGCAGCATATCCACGTCATCGATGTAACCAACTGGGTGCTGGACGCGCGTCCCCTGCGGGCCATCGGTACGGGCGGACGCAAGGGCCGCGTCGATGTCGGCGACTGCTGGGATCACTTCATCGTCGCTTTTGAGTACCCCGACGGCGTCCACGTTGATTTCAGTGGCCTCCAGTGCGCGGTACGGGCCGACGCCGATCTGTGCGCCCGCGTGTACGGCTCTGAGGGTACCGTCGACACCCATTACGGGGGACCTGTTCGCCTCTCGAGTACCCGGGAAGACTGGCCCGGAGGCCTCACGTCCAACATCTACCAGGAAGGCGCGGTGACCAACATCCGAAAATTCTGCGAGGCGGTCGCTTCCGGATCGCACATCAATAACATGGCGGTCGCCGTGGATAGCAACCTGACCTGTATCCTGGGGCGTATGGCCGCCTACAACCGGGCTTCCGTCACCTGGGAAGAAATGATGGCGGACACCACCCCCATGGATCTCCACCTCGAACTGGAACCGGAAGCCATCGAAATCAAGCCCTGACCACCGCGACGGGTTTACTTGTCCGCCTGCTTCGCCGTTGGCTGGTCGGGGTCCAGGATCTTGACGCGGAGGTTGCGGAATTGCACCTTCATCGGCGGGCCGGGGTGCATCTGCAGGGCGATCACCCCCTGGCTCCGGCTGTAGGTCTTGTCGTGGTCTTCCACCGCGCACATGACCACGTCGTTGATCTTCAGGGTGATACGGTTGCCGATGGCCGTTACCTCGTACCGGTTCCAGTCGTGTTTCCGGACGTGTTGCAACAGTTCCGCCGGGTCTCCGATCGATTTTTCTTCCCGGGTGCCGTCCTCGTGGATGACCGCTTCGAAGCCCCGCATGACCACCCCACCCCGGTCATGCTGGAACAGGCAGCCCGTCCACTGGTCCCCGTCTTCCATGTCCGCCTGGTACCCCCACACGTCGTAGTCTTCCCGGCGCTCACTGCGAAACTGGACCCCCGAGTTGCCGCCCACCAGCTTGAACTCGAACCGCAGGATGAAGTCCCCGGGTTCCGCCCCGGTCCAGAACAGGTAGTGGTGTTTCACGCACGGATTTTCTGTCGTGCTCTGGGAGGTGATGGCCCCGTCTTCCACCCACCACCCCCCGGGCTTGCCCTCCCATCCCGTCAGGTCCCGGCCGTTGAACATGCTGCGGAATCCAGATTCATCGTCTGCCGCGCTATAAAGCGAAAAAAGAACGCAAAACATCATAAAACCGTACAAGCAGAATCTTACCAACTTGGCGTTATACATCTTTTTGTCTCCATTTTTGTTTTCTTCCGTCGTCAGACCTCTGGCAGTTCATACCCTGCCCGCCGGGGACGGGACAGCATGGCGTTGCCTTCATCGCAGTTTTTGAATCGCTCCGCCACGGGATCCCATTCCAGTTCCTCGTTGACCCGTCCTACCCGTCGGACGATATTCACCAGTTCACACAGCGTGGTGGCCCGAAGGCCGTATTCGATGTCCGCCGTGCATTTCTGCCGGTTTTTGATGCATGCCACCCAGTTTTCGATGTGGGGACGGGTCTCCGGAACGCTGAGGGGAGCCGGCTTGTCGGGATTTTCCAGCACTTCCGGAATGTCCGAGTCGATCTTGTCCCGGTTGAGGTCCAGGTAACCCGCGTCGAACTTGAAAATGCCACCCAGCCCGGGCCCAAAATCGCCGTCCAGGTGGCATTTCATGGGGGTGCCGTCCGCGAAAATGAACGTTACCCGTGCCCGGGGACCATGGGCTGCCTTGGCCATGTTGTAATAGGCCAGCCCTGTTTCCCTGGGATCGGGCGTGCGCTCGTATTTTCCCGCAGGCTGGTCGGATACCGGTTCTTCCAGGATGACCTTCACCGGCCCGGTCTCATCGGTACCCAGGGCCCGGTTTACCTGGTCGTAACTGTGGGTGCCCCAGCCGCTGACCCCAAAGGAAATCCCGCCGCCATCGTAGTCCACCCACCACGCCCAGCGCAGGTGCAGGTCACTGTGATACGGTCGCATGGGCGCCTGGTTGGTCCAGACGTCCCACCAGTTGTCCGGGCCGCCTTCCGGCATGGGTTCCGCCGGCTTGTTGTCCCATTCCAGCGGGCTCACGTAATTCGGAACCAGGACTTCCCGGATCTTACCCAGCGCGCCGCTCTTGACCAGGTCACTCGCCCAGTTGTTCAGCGGCATCGATCGCTGCTGCGTGCCCACCTGGGTAACCCGGTTATATTTCCGGGCCAGCCGGACCATGTGCCGCCCCTCCGAGATCGTCAGGCACATCGGTTTTTCAATGTACGTGTCCATCCCCATGATCAGGGTCTGGCAGGTGATCCATGCCCGCGCGTGGGTGGTGGTTTCCACCATGACCCCGTCCAGTTTCTCCTTTTCAATCATCTCCCGGAAGTCCACGTAGGGCCGCCAGCCCCGTTCCGCTCCCATGGAGTTCATCGCCGCATTGATCCGGGGCTCGAAACAGTCACATACCGCCTCGATGCGCAACTCGGGTATCTCCACCGCCGTTTTCGCGATTTCCCGGCAGCGCGATCCCAGCCCGATCAGGCCCACCCGTACCTGCTCGCTCGGCGGGGGACCATCCAGTCCCAGCACCCTTGCCGACACGATCATCGGCCCCACGGCGGCAGCCCGTTTCAGAAATTCCCGGCGTTTCATGGCATGATCCTCCATAGATACGTTCTCGTTACGGTACGCCCCGCGGCGGGGTCTTTTCAAGTCACCTTCCCGCAACCATTTTGGGATCCGGGCGCCGGGCCGTTTATACTGCCATGATGTTGAGTAAACAGATGCTGTAAGGGAGATGGTCCGTGGATATCAGGATCTTTCAGTTGACCCCCTTCGTGATGAACTGCTACGTCCTTTCGGACGATGGTGAAGCCATCGTGATTGATCCCGGTGAAGCACACCCCGCCCTGCTGGAATACCTGGAGCCCTTGCGGGTGAAAATGGTGGTGAATACCCATTGCCACTGCGATCACTGTGGCGGGAACGACGGCGTGATGAAGGCTACCGGCGCCCCCCTGGCCTGTCATGAGGATGACCTCTTTCTCTTGCGGACCCTGCCCCAGCAGGGAATGATGTTTGGCGTGCCCTTTCCGGCGTCTCCCGACCCGGATATCCTGCTGAAACCCGGGGATACCGTCTCTTTCGGAAAGGTGAATCTCGAGGTGCGCCACGCTCCCGGCCATTCACCCGGTCATGTCATCCTGTGCGGGCCCGGCGCGGCGTGGGTGGGCGACGTGATCTTTTCCGGTTCAATCGGCAGAACCGATTTGCCCGGCGGGGACTTCGACCAGCTGGCCGAATCCATCCGGTCGCAGGTCTACACCCTGCCGGACGAAACGGTCCTGTACTGTGGCCATGGTCCCGCCACCACGGTGGGCGAGGAACGTAAAACCAACCCCTTCGTGCGGGGATAACCTCCATGCGAATGGCCTGTTGCCTGGTGTGCGTGCTGGGAGCGGCGGCCGCGGTGGCCGCCGAAGGCTCCGGACCCGAGATTATCGTCGCGCCGGATCAGCCGGTTCCCTGCGTCTATGTCGACGATCCCCTGGTTCTCAGCCTGAAGGTGATGGAACCTGCCGAGGCCCGGGTCAGCGTCAGCCTTGAGGATACCATCGGCCGCGACTGGAACATGGACCTGGGCACGCTGAACCTTCCCCCCGGCGTGGAACGATGGTACGCGCTTAAAGGTGCCCCCGCGGAACTCGGTTACTATGCCGTCACGGTCACCATGACTATCGGGGACGCCGTTTTCTCCAGAACGGTCGGCATGTGTCGCGTGAACCGTCCGGCCCAGGTAGGCCGGTCCCCGCTGGGATTGACCGTTACGGGGGGATCCTGGTCCCTAGGTATGGAATACGCCCTGAAAAACGTGGGGGTGCGCGCCCTGCGCGTGGTATCGCCGGCGGCGGACGCGCATGCCGTGGCCCAGCGGTTGAACCGGGTTGGTCTCAAGGCTGCCCTGGTGCTTCGGGAGCCTGACGCCATCACGCTGGCCTCGCAGCCCGGCAAACTGCAGGTTGGCGAGGAATGGACGAGTCTCCAGTTGCCAGCGTCCGCCCCTGATCTCCTCGTCAAGTTCCGGGATAAAACGGCCCTGCCCGTCTGGGCGGTTGCGGGATCCCTGGACGAATTGCGTGCCTTCGTGGCGGGGCCAGTTGCCGAAAGGGTCACCGGCGTGATCCTGGAGATTCCTGCTCCGCCTGATCCGGCGGCGCGGGGGGAATTAGCCCGGTTGAATCTGCCGGTGTCGATTGCCCTGTCCGACCCGGCATGGATCCGTTCGCGTCCCCCTGTCCGGCTGATGACGGATATCCTGGAACTCCTCGCCGGGGGTATCGTGGCCGTTTACCTGCCCGACGGCGCGATGTACGATGTCGACGCGGGGTACGCGCCTTCCGCCGCCTTGTTCAATGCCTTCGGCACGATTTTCGGCATGGCGGAATACGTGGGACGGGTGCCGCTGACCAAGGACGTGAACAGCCTGCTGTTCAGGGAGGGCGCCAACTGGATCCTGGTTGCCTGGCGGACGGGTGAAAACGGGGATCCTGTGCAGGTGACCCTGCCCTTGGAAGGGGCCCTGTCCGTTACGGCATCCGATCCCTTTGGGAATCCGGTCGGGGAGGGGGTGACCACTGCCGACGGTAACCTGGCAGCCGCCGTGGGGACCGTTCCCTTGCTGGTCCGGGGAGCGGGCGGTAACCTGATCGCGAGGGCTGCCGCCGCCCGCGCCATGGAAATCGCCGCTGACCTGGCCGCGCTTCCCGCTCCCGCCGGCGACCTGCTGGCGGATGGTTTCCGCCAGCTGCTGGAAACCGTCCGGAAAAATCCCGCGGAAGAGGGAGCCCGCGCGCGTTACCTCGATCTCCTGCGCCAATGGTCTCAACTGGAAATCGCCATTGCCCAGGGAACGGTACCCCGGGATGCCGCGCTGCCCATTTCCCGCGGGTTGCTCAGGTTGACCAAGGCATTGGCCGCCGTCGAAGAGGGAAGGGGAGAACTGTTCCTGGAACCTGTCAATGAAATGATCGCCGAGACCGAGCGCCTCCAGACGATGTACCTCACCGGTACTCCACCCGGAAACGAGGGCGTGCGCCTGCGCGCGGAACAGGTTCTGGCGGATCTCAGGAACCTGGTGGGTGCGGCGGAAACCCTCGCGGCCTCCGGGCGCAAAATCGAGGCTGCCGCTCTGGCCTCTGCGGCACAGCATTACGGGAAATGCCTCGAGGTGTACGCCCGTGGGCGGGCGGCCCAGCCGTCTATGGCGGTGCAAGCCGACGTCGTGGTGCAACCGCCCGCGCCCCCCGCGCGGCCTGAAACCGTGAAACAGGCCGAGACAACGGAAAAAACCGGGACTGGAAAAGAAGTCGATGCCGCGGATGCCGCGAAGCAACCCGCAGCGAAAGAGAAAAATACCGCCGCCGGTAAAAAAGAAGAACCCGCTTCCCTAGAGCCTCCTGCTGCGGAAGGGGAGATCGTTCATGTCGTGGTCAAGGGGGACAACCCTTACGGCATCGCGAAAAAATACGGCGTGCCCCTGGACGATCTGCTGAAGTGGAACAACATGACCCCGAAAAGCCGCATTAACATCGGCGATAAAATCATCATTAAAAAGGGGAAGCGCTGAGGCGGCGAAAAAAACCTGGTAAGGAACGGATCATGAAACGGATTGGTGTACTGACCAGTGGGGGAGACGCTCCGGGCATGAACGCGGCCATCCGTGCCGTGGTCCGCGCGGGGGTTGCCCATGATCTCGAGGTTTACGGGATTGAACGGGGCTACCAGGGCATGATCGAAAACGCGATCCGCCCGCTCACCTCCCGGGATGTCAGTGGCATCATCAATCGGGGCGGAACCATCCTCAGGACTGCCCGTTCAAGGGATTTCATGACCCCGGATGGACGGGCCCGCGCCGCCGAAAACCTGCGTCGGCATGGCATCGAGGGCCTCGTCGTGATCGGCGGCGATGGATCCTACCGCGGGGCCGCGTGCCTTCAGGAGGAGCATGGTATGGCCGTGATCGGCCTGCCAGGTACCATCGACAACGACATCGGGGGCACCCAGTTCACGATCGGATTCGATACCGCTTTGAATGTCGCCGTGGAAGCCATTGATCGCGTCCACGACACGGCGGATGCCCACGACCGGGTTTTCTTTGTCGAAGTCATGGGCCGGCATAGCGGGTTCATCGGTATCATGAGCGCCATCGCCGGCGGGGCCGAGGCCGTGATGGTGCCCGAAGAACCTTACACGGTCGACCAGTTGATCGCCGACATGCGGGCATGCCGCGAACGGGGCAAGCGCTCCATGATTGTCGTCGTGGCCGAAGGCGACGAGGCGGGCGGCGCCTTTGAAATCGCGAGGCAGGTCATGGACCGCAGTGATTTCAAGGATTGCCGCGTCACCGTCATCGGCCATCTGCAGCGGGGTGGGGCGCCCACGGCCTTCGACCGTATCCTTGCCTCGTCCATGGGCGTGCGTGCCGTCGAGGCCCTGCTCGAAGGCGCGTCCGGAAAAATGGTCGCCATCCAGGACCAGCGTCTGGTACTGCGTCCCCTTGCCGATTCCTGGGGAGCACCCAACCGGTTCGATCCCGACCTCTTGCGCGTCTGCCGCGTCCTGGCTACCTGATCGTTGCGGATCACGGGGCTTTCCGTCGCGCTTCCAGGTATCGCGGTGCCCTGCCCTTTCCTGGGGGGATGGTTACAAATCCTTCGACGATTCGGAGCGTGTCACGATCGACCGGCACGCCGTCCGCGCTGAGGGTCGTGATTTCCCAGTCCCCGGGAATATACATCAGGCTCTCGGGGCCATCGGGCTGTTCCGCTTCCCACGTCACTTTGAATACCCCCTGGTCGTAGTTCAGGGAAACAACGGTAACCCGCCCGTTCACGGCGATGGGGGAGGGACGGAAGATCGCGTCCCGGTAACTGGCGCGCGTAAGGCCCCGGTGCAGGTCCCAGTAGAAATCCCCCTGGGTGTGCGCGGCCAGCAGTTCGGCCATCATCCGCGCCGCGTCAACGCATGACGCGTTGTTGTAAAACGCGCCCCATTCCCCGATGAGTAGCGGCAGTCCCAGCCGGGCCGCTTCCCGTGTTCGCGCGGCCATGGCCTGTTCCATGCGGCTCCGGCTGGCCTCGCACGCGATGGGCGTGTCCAGCACGAGGTCGTACCAGTGCGGCAGGTACGCCACGGTACCCGGCGATCCGTTACGGGGCAGGGGAAGCCCGGACTCGGCCCCCGGATTCACTGCCGCGGTGGGCTCAAGGAAAATGAGACGGTCCGGGTCTTCCTGCCGGATAGCCGGGATGACCCGTTCGTACAGGCCCGCCAGTCCGTCCTGTTCGAACCGGTGAATCAGGGGTTCCAGGGTGGCCATGAACGTCCGGAAGCGCCCGGGATCCTCCAGGAGGCCCAGAACCTCGGGGGGAAGATATCCCTGGTGTTCCGCCTGCGCCAGCAGGTCCGGCAGGGACAGGGCGGTTTCCGATGCCGCCAGCGCCCCGAGCGTGGCCAGGGCCACCGTGCCCAGTTCGCCCATGGACGCGCCCGGCATGGGCTCGTTCAGCAGGTCGTATCCGATCACGCCGGGCATGTTCCGGAACCGCGCCGCCACGCGCCGCCAGGCCCCGACGAACCGTTCCTGCAATCCTGTCCCGTCCGGTCCCGGGGCGTTATTCCAGAACGCGTCCCAGGCCGCGTGCAACCGTGGACTGGTGAAATACGCGAGGCTCCACACGCCCCCCGGCGTCCAGTGCGGCAGGTCCGGATGGGCCACGGCCCACGCCGGCGCCCCGTTTCCTCCCGGGATCGCCTCGCTGTACAGGTCCTGGTGCGCGTCCAGGATAACGAGCAGGCCCGTCTCCGTGATGGCCTCGATCTCGCGCGCCACCGCGTCCAGGTAGGCCTCGTCGTATTCACCTGGTCGCGGCTCCACCGCCGACCAGAAAATCAGGTACCGGATCGCGGTCATGCCATGGTGCCGCAGCGTGAGGTAATCTGTTTGGTCAGGCCACGTGACATGTCGATCCGCGGAGGACTTGTTGCCCACGTTCACGCCCCGGAGAAAAACCTGGCGCCCCGTCGCGTCCACCATGACCGATCCCTCTGCCCGGATCGGTGGCCGTGGCCACCCGTCCGGAAGGGTCGCCTTTCCGGGCATGGTCTCCGGGCGCGCGACGGCGCACGGCAGTATCGCCACGAGCGCGAAACACCATCGAAACGGACTCATGATCGGTGACTCCGGGTTAAACCAGTGGGGAATACTCTTTTGACGCGGTGGGTGCCCGCGCGGTTTTCACCGGCCCGCGCGCGACGATGTGTTACAATGCATGTGGAAGGAACAACGGATGGCCTATTCCCAGCATGTCGCGGTGCTGCAACAGGGGCTGGGGGCTTGGAATGCGTGGCGGGGCAGTGATCCCGAGTTGCGGCCGGATCTGTCCGGCATGAACGGGGCTGGGCGGGATTTCTCGCGGGGGGTGTTCAGTTACGTCAACTTCAACAACGCCAACCTCGCGGGCGTGAACTTTGCCGGGGCCGATCTGCGTCATGCCACCTTCATCGGGACCAACCTGTCCACCGTGGATTTCAGCGACGCCAACCTTGAGGGAGCCGACTTCAGCGGGGCCTCTCTACGAGGCGCCCGGTTTCAGCGCGCCCGCATGGATAAGGTGACCATGCCCGAGGTGAACCTGAAAGGGCTCGATTTCACCGGCGTTTCCCTGCGCGAGGCCAACCTGTACGCCGCCGATTTCACCGAGGCCATCCTCGTGAACGCCGACCTCTCGGGGGCCTTTTTGTCCAAGGCCGTGCTGGATATGGCGGACTTGCACCACGCCCGGCTCGATGGCGCGAACCTTGCCGGGGCCAGCGTGCGCTACGCGAACCTGAAGTCCGTCGACCTGTCAACGGTGCTGCTGCGGGACGTGGACATTCGCCAGGCCGCGCTTTCCGCCGCCCAGAAAATGACCCTTTTTGTCAGGGGATACCTCGGCGTTCGGTGAGGCCCCCGCCGTTACCGTTTTTCCGGCATCCGCGACGCTTCCTCGTCCGGAAGGTCCGCCTCGGTTTCCCGTATCAGGATCGTCTCGATACGTATCGCCCGGCCCGTCTCGTCGTCGACGTCCACCACCACGCCGCTGAACACGCAGGGACCACCCGCCACTTCGAATTTGGCCGGCATCCCTGTCAGGAAACGTTGCGTGACCTTTTCCGTCTCGACCCCGATCACCGAGTAATACGGCCCGCACATCCCCGCGTCCGACAGGTACGCCGTGCCGTTTGGCAGGATCCACCCATCCGCTGTTTGCGCGTGGGTGTGCGTGCCGATCACGGCAGAGCAGCGTCCGTCCAGGTACCACCCCAGCGCGATCTTCTCCGCCGTGGCTTCCGCGTGCATGTCCACGAGGATCACCCGGGTTTCCTGGCGCAACGTTTCCAGTTCGGCGTCCGCCGTCAGGAACGGACAACGAGCCGGTTCCATGAACACCCGCCCCACGAGGTTGAGGACACCGACTTTCCGTCCATCCGCGAGCCGCAGCACCATGCTGCCCCGCCCCGGATTGTTCTCCGGAAAGTTCGCCGGCCGGACCACGTGGCCCAGCCCGTCGATCCCCTTGACCAGTTCAGGCCGACGCCACGTGTGGTTCCCCAGCGTGAACCCGTCGATGCCCATTTTGTGGAGTTCTTTCAGTAACTGCGGTGTCACGCCCAGTCCCGCCGCCGCGTTTTCCGCGTTGGCCAGCACCACGTCCGGATGGTATCGCTCCCGGAGTTCCGGCAGGTGCCGCGCCACGCACGCCCGGCCTGGCTGTCCCACGATGTCCCCGATGAACAGAATGATCATGATATGTCTCCATGGATCGCCACGACGTCCCGAAGGGCCATCGCCAGCAGGCCCGCGACGAAAACGACATACAGCCCCAGGATGATCGCCCCGTGCCACCGCCTCAGGTCATGCCGGATCCGCAACAGGACCAGCATGGTGCCCACCAGTACCAGTGCCCCCGAAAACATGTAATTGACCACGTGTAATTCCGCCGTCAGCGGGTTGAACAGGGAGGATACCCCCGCCACCCAGCACACATTCAGTATGTCTGCCCCGATGATGTTGCCCACCCCCACCTGGCCCTGCCGCTTGAGCACGGAAGCCACGCACGTCACGATCTCCGGCGTGGAGGTCCCCGCCGCCGCGATGGTGAGCCCGATAACCACCGGCGAAAGGCCCAGGGCCATCGCGATCGACGTCGCCGATTTCACCAGCAGTTCACTGCCCAGCAGGACGCCCCCGAACCCCACCCCCAGCAGCAGCGCGATGCGCCAGGGCTTCATCCGGCGCGCCTTTTCCGCTATGGCTTCCACTTCCTCAATGGAAGCCTCTAGTTGTTTCCGGTGACCCCGGTACTGCCGAAAGGCCACGACGAGGTACCCCAGGTACATGGCAAGAAGAATGCCCCCGTCCAGCCGGCTCATCGTGCCGTCGAGCGTCAGGCCGTACCCCGCGCCCAGCGCGACCAGCACGAACAGCGCGCTCGTCCGGAAAATGATCGGGTCGATCGCCAGGGGGGTCGCGCTCAGCAGGGCCGCCAGTCCCAGCGCGAGCCCCACGTCCACGGACACCGATCCGATGGCGTTCCCCAGGGCTAATTCCGGATGCCCCTGCAGGGTGGCCAGCACCGAGGTTATCAGTTCCGGGGACGTCGTGCACAGGCTGACCAGCACGATGCCCACCAGCATCTTGGGTACGTGAAAATGCTCGGCGAACCCCACGGCTCCTTCCACGAACCAGTCCGCGGCGCGCCAGAGAATCACGATTGCCAATACAAGGAGTGCGCAGTCGTATAGCATGACATGACCTACTCTTTCGGACGTACCCGTCCCGGCGTCACCTGTTCTTCGGATTCCAGGCTTGACAGGATACGCGCGTACGATTCATACCGTTGTAAGGGGATCTTGCCTTCTTCCGTGGCACGTTTCACCGCGCAGTCGGGCTCGTGGGTATGGGTGCAGTTTCTGAACCGGCAGCCTGCCGCCTGTTCCGCGATTTCCGTGAAGTAAAACATCACGTCCTCCGGCGTGATATTCCCGAGCCCCAGCGAACGAATGCCCGGCGTGTCGATCACGCGGATGCCATCCCGAAGCAGGTACAGCCGCGCCAGCGTGGTAGTGTGCCGGCCTCGACCGTCTTGCGTCACCTCCTGCGTTACGACCCGCAGGTCGGGATCCAGCGCGTTCAGCAGCGACGATTTCCCAACGCCACTGTGTCCAGCCAGCACGCAGGTCCGGCCTCCCAGGTAGGCCCGCAGGGCCTGGATGCCTGCCCCCGTCACGCAACTGGTGCCGAACACCGGCAGGCCAATGGCACCGTAGATCGTTTCCGCTTCTGCGGGCATGGGGGCAAGGTCCGTTTTGTTGATCACCAGTACCGGCTCCACGCCCCCCGCCGACGCCGCGATCAGGAACCGGTCCACCAGCCCCGGGCGGAACGGCGGACGCGTGGTCGATGCCACCACCGCCAGCTGGTCCACGTTTGCCGCCAGCACCTGGATCCGTATCCGCTCGTGGGGGCCTGCCAGCCGGCACAGCCTGGTGCGTCTCGGCGCGATTCCCCGCACCACGAACTCGTCACCTTCCCGTTCAACGTATACCTCGTCCCCCGGGGCCAGCAGCGATTCTTCCCCCTCCGGCAACCGTTCATCCACGAGGCACAGATGTTCCCTGGGGCCGTCCGTTCCTCCCGGGGGCGCGTGAAACTGGACGAACGCCCACTTCTTCGTGTGCGATACCACCACCGCGTTGGGTTCAAACGATTCCGGCAGCGCGCCAAGGGCCCGCTGTACCGACGCCTCCGGAAGTTTGGCCAGCGCGCGCCGGTGGCGCGACAGGTCCCGCGAGAAGACCTTGTCCGCCTGGGCTTCCCAGTCCTTGGGACGCGTCTGGCTGCGTTTTTTCCGGTCGATCCGTTTACGTTTCATGCGGCTTCCGAGGGTCTGGTTGCTGGCGGCCGTCCTTGATGCCCCAGGCGAAAATGATCCGTCGCGTCTGGCGCAGGCCCGTGTCGCCTTGGCCCGCTGTCACCGCTTCCCGGAGCGCCGCCACGCCCGACGCGAACTCCGCGTCGCTCATCAGGTCGAAAGTGGAGAGGAAGCGGTGTTCCACCCGTTCCAGGTAGGCCTGGTCGATGGCCGTTGGTGCCTCGGTTTCCTCTTCCAGGCCGATCGCCGTGAATCCCACCGATGCCAGCGCGTGCTGGAGTCGATCCTCGCCCGGAAACCGCGCGAGGTCGATCGTCGCGAACCGGGGGAAAAAACGATTGAGCGGGTGGTCCCGGATGTATCCGTGCGGCACCGTGATGTGCGCGGTTACGCCCCCCGGCGCCAGGACCCGCGCCGCTTCGCTGAACAGCGCTTCCAGTTCCGGCACGTGCTGCAGCACGTACGCGCTGATGACCGCGTCGAACGCCCCGTCCGCGAATGGAAGCCAGGGCCCCGCGCCCCGCGTCCATTGTCCCGGCGCGCCCTTGGCCCTGGCCCTCCGGATCATGTCCCGCGCCGGCTCCAGCACGACCAGCGATGTGGGGCGAAGGCCAAGGCTCCACAATCCCAGCGTCAGGTTACCCGTGCCCCCGCCGATTTCCAGGATCCGCTCGCGTCCCTTCAGGCGGTGCGCCATTCGTTCGTGTCCCAGGTCGACACCCTGCCTGCGGTACCGGTCGTACCCGGGCGCGATCTGGTTGTAGTCGATGGCCATAACCGGGGTTAGTCGCGTTCGATGGACACCCGTTGCCCGATGTACGCCGCTACCTGGTCCATCGGAAGCCGGACCTGTTCCATCGTGTCCCGGTCCCGGATAGTCACCGTGCCATTTTCCAGCGTCTCGAAGTCCACGCACACGCAATACGGCGTACCGATTTCGTCCTGCCGACGGTACCGACGGCCAATCGCGCCCGAATCGTCGTACACCGTCGGGAATTTCCGCCGCAGTTTCAGTTCCAGTTCCCGCGCCACTTCCGCCAGCCCACCCTTCTTCACCAGCGGAAACACCCCCGCCTTGATGGGCGCCATCCGCGGCGAAAACCGCATCACCACCCGCGTCTCGCCTTCCACCTCTTCTTCGTCGTACGCCTCGCACAGCAGTGCCAGGATGGTCCGGTCCACCCCCGCCGACGGCTCGATCACCGTCGGTATCAGCCGCTCGTTCTTTTCCGGGTCGAAGAACCGCAGGTCCTTGCCCGAGTGTTTGCTGTGCTGGGTCAGGTCGAAGGTGCCCCGGTTCGCGAGCCCCTGCAGTTCACCCCACCCGAACGGAAACTCGTATTCCACGTCCACCGTCCGTTTCGAGTAATGGGCCAGCGATTCTTTCGGATGCTCGTACCACCGCATCCGGGTTTCCTTCAGCCCGATCGACAGGTACCACTTCCAGATGGCTTCCTGCCAGGACGCGAACACCTGTTCTTCTTCCTCTTCCCGGCAGAAGTATTCGATCTCCATCTGCTCGAATTCCCGGCTGCGGAAGATGAAATTCCGCGGGTTGACCTCGTTCCGGAAACTTTTGCCGATCTGCGCGATCCCGAACGGCAGTTTCACCCGCGCCGACGAGTAAACCTCCTTGAAATCCACGAAGATCGACTGGCACGTCTCCGGGCGCAGGTACGTTTCCACTGCCGTGTCGTCACTCACCCCCAGCCGGGTCCGCAGCATGCTGTTGAACGCCCGCGGTTCGGTCAGTTCGCCACCGCAGTCCGGGCACCGTTCCGATTCCACGTGGTCTGCCCGGAACCGTTTCTTGCACGACTTGCAGTCCACCAGCATGTCGTGAAAGTTCTCCACGTGTCCGCTTGCCACCCACACCTGCGGATGGGTGATGATGCTCGCGTCCAGCCCCACCATGTCCTCCCGCAACTGCACGAAAGTGTACCACCAGTCGTTTTTCAGGTTCCGCTTCAGTTCCACCCCGAGCGGTCCAAAGTCCCAGCACCCGTTAATGCCCCCGTAGATGCCGCTCGACTGGAAAATGAATCCCTTCCGTTTGCACAGGCTTACTACTTTATCCATCTTGTCCATGAATACCGTCTCCTTGAACTGGTGAAACCGGAGAAAACAGAAAAATGCGCCCGTCCTTTGCATTGTTCGCGGACAATATAGTTTACTGGTTATGACTCGCGCGTGACAAACCCCGGGGAGACCAGTTTCATGACAGACACCTCTACCGCCGTTTCCGCGATGGATCGTCGAGCCGTCGATGCCTGGCGTCCTTGGGGCACCAGTGCCCGCCGCGTCTATGTTTTCCGTCTCCTGCTCGGCGTTGGCCTGCTCGCGGGGGTTGTCTTGGCCATCTGGGAGCACATTCCTCCCGCGCCGTTGCCGGCTTCCGCGCCCACCGGTGAATTTTCCGCCCGCCGCGCCTTTGACCATGTCCGCGCCATTGCCACCAGGCCCCATCCCGCCGGTTCGCCCGCCTGCGAGCAGGTCAGGCAGTACATTATCGACCGCGTCCGCGAACTTGGGCTCGATCCTCAGGTGCAGCGGGACTGGTCCACCCGGGCCCCGGGACAGGCCTCGCTCGTCGAGAACGTGGTGGTCCGGATTCCCGGTTCGGCTTCGACCGGGGCCGTGGCCCTTGTCGCCCATTACGACAGTGTGGCCTTTGGGCCGGGTGCGGCCGATGACACCGCCGGCGTGGCCACCCTCCTCGAGACGATGCGCGCCCTGGTCCAGTCTGGTTTCACCCCCATGAATGACCTGCTCTTCGTCTTCACCGATGGCGAAGAGGGCCGGATCGCCGGGGGGGCCGGGCTGCGTGGTGCCTGGGCTTTTGCCAACCGCCATCCCCTGGCTGCCGACCTCAAGGTCGTGCTCAATTTCGACTGCCGCGGAACCCAGGGACCTTCGTACATGTACGAATGCGGCACTCCGGAAGGGTGGCTTATCCGCCAGTTGCGCCTGTCAGGAGCCCGTGCCGTGGCCACCTCGGTCATGGTGGAGGTCTACCGGCGCATGCCGGTCGCCAGCGATCTCACCATGTTTCTCGACCGGGGTATTACCGGCCTCAATTTCGCCTTCATCAACGGCCTGGGACGCTACCACACCGCCCTCGACGCGCCCGAGTACCTCTCCCTGCGAAGCCTGCAGCACCATGGCGACTACGCCATCAGGCTCGCCCGCAGGCTGGGTGCGGTATCCCTCCATGACGTCTCTTCCGGCGGGCGCCGCGTCTTTTTTCATTTCCCGGGCGTGCGCCTGGTCAGTTACGGCATGGGGCTGGTCTGGCCGTTTACGTTGTGTGCCGTTGCCTTGTACGTGGTTGCCGTGTGGGTAGGGCTGCGGCGGGGACGTTGTACCATCCGGGACCTGGCCTTGTGCAAGGCCCTTGCCTGGGGAATCCTGCTGGCGGGCGTCATCGCGGGGGGGCTGGTATTCTGGCTCACCTACCGGTTCTACAACTTCTATTTTGTGTACTATGCCGACCCCTGGGTGGCCGCGCTGCTGTGCCTGACGGGATCCCTCTTCTGCGTGGTTACCGGCTGGTTCTGGCGTGCCCGGGGGCCTTTTGCCATGGCTGCCGGGTGGCTGTCCCCGTGGGCGGTGGGTGCCCTGCTGAGTGCCTGGCGCGTGCCCACTGCCAGTTACCTGCTCACGTGGCCCTTGCTGTTCGGGGCCTTGGTGCTCCTGGTCCTGGCCCTGCGCGAGGTCACGCCCCGGCGGCTGACCCTTGCGGGGGCCCTGCTGCTGGCCCTGTGCGCGTTTCCCGTGGTCTTTTTTGTCACCGGCATGATCCAGGGCGCCATGGCTGCCGTTCTATTGCTGGGCGCGCCCATGCTCGTGGCCCTGCTGCTCATGCTCATGGGGGCCATTGTGCCCCAGTTGCTCTGGTTTACGGGGGGGCACCTGCGCGCGATGGCCTCGTTCTGTCTTGGGGGAGCCGTGGCCCTCTCCCTGGTGGCGATCCAGTCTTCCTGGTTTTCGGGGGACCGTCCCCGGGTCAATTCCCTCACCTACGCCCTTGACGCCGATTCGGGCGACGCGTGCTGGCTCAGTTGCGACGCCGCCCCGGACTACTGGACCGCGCCCTTCCTGGGGGATATCCCCGCCCGCGTCGCGATCACGGATATCCTGCCCGAGGCGACCCGGCCCGATTACCTGCGCGCTCCGGCCCCTGCCCTGGATCTGGCGCCCCCGGAACTCGAGGTGCTTGCCGATACCCGTGAGGGCGATCGGCGGGTGCTGACCCTTCGGGTTCATGCGGCCCCGGGCGCGAGCGTGGTTTCTCTGTACGCCCTGGGCAACACCCGCGTGCTGGCCGCGAAACTGGAGGAGTATGATCTGGCCCTTCCGCCGGACCCGTGGTTTCTGACCTGCAGCCTCTACCGTGAGCCCTTCACGCTGACCTTGATCCTTCCCGCGGATCACCCCGCCCGGTTTCGGGTGACCTCCCACGCGTATGGCCTGCCGGCAGCGCTGAACGTGCCCCCCCGGCCCCGCTACATGATTCCCAAGCCCAACACGGTGGACTTCAACAAGGACCCGCTCAAAACCGACGAAACCATCATCACCCGCGTGGTCACCCTGTGACGACGACCGCCCCCGCCCCGCTCATTTCACGTAACCCTGTTTTTTCTACATCTTTGTCACTTCGTCTGACCTTGTCATCTCAACTGCCCCTGTCATTCCGACTTCCCCTGTCATTTCTACTGCCCCTGTCATTTCGAGCGCAGCGAGAAATCTCCCCCCCGCTGCCCCTGCTGCCCACTGTCATTTCGAGCGAAGCGAGAAATCTTTCCCGCTACCCCTGCTGCCATTGTCATTTCGAGCGAAGCGAGAAATCTTTTCCTCTACGTCTTAACCCTATCACTTCCGCCCATCATGTCATTTCGAGCGCAGCGAGAAATCTTTCCCTTTTCTCTCTTCCTCCTTCTTCCCCCCACAACGCGCGGGATCCAGCGCGCGCGGCCCATGCCGGTCCCATTCACGTATGCTCTCAGTGCCATGCCCCTGTTCCCGTGAGCCGAGGAGATGCCCGCGGCAATCCTGGCGCGCCTGCCCAGGGCGGTCCCCGGTTCCAGGCCTGCCGGCGGTCCCGTGGATCGGGGTCCATCCCCCCACAGTCCAGGGAGGGGGTTGACTTTTCATGCCATACCTGCTACCATAGCCGTAAGACGCCATGTGGAGTCTGGGCGCGTGCTCCCTGGACGGCGGAACACGTGGGTAAAGGTAGCCAGCCGTCCAGGGAGGAGATAACATGTTCTCTTCTAGCGCGCGTCGTATCCGGTTCATGGTCCCCGGCCTGGTGATGGTCTGCCTGGCGCTGCTGCCGGGACTGGCCCACGCCCAGATTGCCATCGCCACCCTGGACGATCTGAACAAGATTGGCCGGGATCCCGCGTATCCGCTTGATGGTATTTATGTCCTCACCGACGACATCGACGCGTCGGCCACCCAGGGTTGGAACGGCGGCGCGGGCTTCGAGCCCATCGGGGCATACGCTACCCCCTTCA
>Ga0208695_1000250_pt1 | contig 68299 bp, 43 predicted proteins | sample AD_UKC111_MetaG_FD_184449 | JGI IMG/M metagenome (GOLD analysis project Ga0208695, IMG submission 184449) | Active sludge microbial communities of municipal wastewater-treating anaerobic digesters from Hong Kong - AD_UKC111_MetaG (SPAdes)... | ecosystem: Engineered > Bioreactor > Anaerobic >... | reverse complement strand
TCAATTATTCCAAATTCAGCAACACATGGCATAATATCACCTATTTATTATAATATTAGCATTACACTTTAACTTAGGTCAATCTACGAAGCCTAACCCTAGCAAATCCGCGACACGATGTCGCGGTAACTGCCTCCCATGTCAAATAACATTGCATTTCCGACATGTGTCTTTTATACATAATATTTTTTTGCATATACGACTTATGTCGTATATGCAACCTATAGAATAATTTTATCGTTCATAATTCTATCTAAAGGACTTTGTATCCTTGAAAAATCTTTTTCACTTACATGTGTATAAATCTCCGTAGTTGTTGATCTTTCATGCCCAAGTAATTCCTGAATATATCTTAAATCGATTCCACTTTCTAATAAATGTGTTGCAAAAGAATGCCTTAATGTATGCACGGTTACCTTTTTTCTTATACCTGCTTTAATAACGGCTTTGTCAAATACTCTTTGTATAGTTCTTTCAGTAATGTGGGCTTCTCTATTCTGCCCTTCAAACAACCATATTGCTGGTTTATACTTTTTATAGTATTCTCTTATTATTTCTAAGGCTGCTTTTGATAAAATGGTGTACCTGTCCTTTTTACCTTTTGCAGATCTTACATAAATCAAATTTCTCTTACTGTCTATATCTTCAATTTTAATCCTTACTGCTTCACTAATTCTTAGTCCTGCAGAATATATCAACATGATTAATGCTTTATGCTTTAAATTATCAATATTCCAAATAATATTAGCCACTTCTTCTTTGCTTAAGATATTCGGTAACTTTCGTTCTCTTTTTGGACGCTTTATATCAAATTTAAAATCCTTTGAGTTGTAAACTTCTTTAAATAAGAATCCTAATGCACTAATTGTCTGATCAATATAAACAGAAGATTTTCCTGCATCAATGTGTTTTAATAAATAACTTTTTATATCATCATTATTTATTTCTTTAAAATCTTTATTACAAAATTGGAGGAAATTTTTTACATGGTTTACATATGCTTTTATAGTTTTAGTGCTATAATTTCTTATGCTCAGTTCCTTTTTTATAACATTTAATATTTCTTCATTGTAGTTTTCCATTAAACTATTAATAAATACAAGTTTATGTCTTTTAAAAAGTCTTTTTAAATTATTTACTGATTCCTTATTATTGGGTATACACCATATTTTATCAGATTGAATCCATTTACGTCCACTAATTGTTTTAATTTTTTCAACATTTTCTGATGAATAAGAGAATTTTACTGATAATAAAAGATCTGAATAGTTATTAACAAAAACCGTCATAATACTCCACCTACTTATTAACAAATACAAACAAACGTTCGTGTATATAATTATATATTTTTTTGAAAGAATTATCAATAGGATCACCACATGAATTCTTCCGGCTTTTTAGCTTCAACAAAGCCTCCTTCTTCATAAGGCTTATTTTGAATTAAATTATAAACATCATTTTTTTCTAAATCATATATAAATATACCGTTTTGTGTTGCATAGTTTGTATCGTGCCATTGATAAAAAATTAGTATCTTCTTACTGTCCGGTGACCATTCAATAGGAGTAAAATATGCATCAGGCCTATTTTCATTCAGTTCATAATCAAATTTATAATCTTTTGCTTTTAAACTATCCATAATATCTATTATCGATGGATGTTCTATTAATGTTTGAATGCTTGTATCAATTATACTAAAATTTCCCCATATTCTTCCTTGATATGAAACACAAACTTTTTTATTGTCCGGTGACCATAAATATGAGTGATTTTTACCTACTATATTAAATGAATTTAATATTTTATTTCCGTCACCGCTTGAAAGCACTACTTTATAAATACCTTGGGCTTGGTTAACTTCAGAGGTAACTTCATATTGTCCGTCTTGAGATGTGCTTTTTGTTACAATTGTATTTTCGGTATTATCCGATGTGCCCGGTATAGGTGATTTAGTTTCCATACTATTGGAATATTCAACATTTTGATTATATACTGTACTATCTGTTTCTTTTTCGATATAGTCATTTATGCCACAACCAGACATTACACCTGTCAAAATTAAGCAATTTAACAAAATAATAATCTTTTTCATTTCAAATATTCCCCTTATCGACTTTTATTCCTTTACTAAAGCATACATTTTCATATCAAGTACTTCCCGCTTTTTACAGCATTTTTTCTCAGAATACCTTCACAAACGAAACCGGATTTTTCGAGAACTCGGCAAGATGCAATATTGTTAGCAAAAGGTTCTGCAAAAATACGGATAATATTTGTATTATCAAAAATGTACTTGCATATTTGCTTAACGGCACTTGTACCAAGGCCCAATCCCCAATATGGCTCAGCAATATAATAACCTATTTCAGCAGTTTGGGCGTGTATATTACTCTGGCGGAATGCACCGATGCTGCCGATTGCTTTATCATCGACGGTTATGGCAAAAGAATAAGCTGTATCTTTATCTGCACTCAACATGGCTGAAATAAACTCTTCTGCGTCTTTGAGCGTGTATGGAAACGGCAATCCGTCACGTAAATTATCAAGTATTTTGCGGTTGTTCAAAGCTGTTGCAAGACATTTGGCATCTTCAATTCTCCAGGGACGTATTTTACAATCCATTTTATGTCACCTCACAATAATTTAAATATGTATATTTAACCTTCATATTAGGGCTTCACAAACCCGCCATGAAACATACATTCAAAAATCTTTTGATTACCTTTAAATATTTCTTCAAAACCACTAAACCACTCAAAATCCCCATCCACTGAACATTTATAAATATAGTCTCCCTTGATGAATTCTTCCGGCCCACGGTAGGGCTTATCAGCTGAAACATTACTTAACGCTTCTTTTAAGAAATCTCCGTCAAATCCATTTCCGGTTACACGACCACAATAGTTCATTGCCCAAAATGGTTTATTATTCACCCATAAAGCTTCTTCACCTGCAAACTTTTCTCCTCCCAAATATGTGTCAATGTATAACAAATCATTCTCTTCATATTTTAAATCATGGGATTCCGGACGCCATGGATTCATTTCAGGTCCTTTACCTGCATATGTGGCTTTTTTGGCTTTTAATAAAAATTCAATAATTCTACGTTGATCCATTTTTGTACCTCCGATCAATATGGTGGAAACATTCTCCTGATAACATAAAATACAATTACAGGAATAAAAACAAAATTTCTACATATGCACAAGCCCCAAAAAGGCTCTTTAATTTGAACTTCAGAATCCCCCTTGTTTTTATTACCGAGCATTTTGCTTATATCTTCGAAATACTTCAATGAATATGGGAATAAATGTATGTTTCTTTGCAAATCTTCAGGAATTCCTGCCATTGTCACCCTTGCTCCCAAAATACTGCCTAAAATAGCTGCTGTAGTATCGGTATCACCGCCACATTCAATTATTTCTATAATGCTTCTTCTAAAATCATCCTTAAAACTTAGCCATGCATGAATAACTACCGGAACAGTATGATACATATAACCGCTAATTCCTTTTTCTAATCCTATCCGTTTGGCATATTCCTTGGAGTTTTCTTTATTGTAAACACTCTCTATTACATCTTCAATAAGCTTTAAAAACTCAATACTTTCATAATCTGTAAGAAGTTTTTTCAATTCATCATAAAAATTTGAAGGTTCTACACTCTTTTGAGTACTGGCAATAAAAGCAGCATATGCAATAGCTAAAGCACCAATTTCAGCTTTCGGATCAGTATGGGTAATCCTTGTGGAAACCCTTACTAAACGTTTCATTTTATCTATATCATTTCCATAAACAATGCCTATCACCGCACTCCTCATAGCAGGACCGTTGCCTGCTGAAAAAATACCACTCTTTTCTGGCGAAAAACCAAAAAGCAATTTTATACATGCTCTTAATGATGCAAATCCAACACCTAAAGGCAGTGATATTATCCATTTCCTCAAAGAATTTGATAGATGTTTTAAAAACATTACTTCATCACCTGAGGAACGGTATAAAGCATATGCAACCATCAGCGTATGCTCTGTGTCATCAGAAATAAGACCTTTACCCATAAAAAACTTTTGACTATGGATATTTCCATATAGCTTTTTTTGACGCTGTGGCGATAAACCTTCATACAATAATCCTAATGAATCCCCAACAGCTGTGCCCATTATTGATCCTAGAATTATATCTTTCACAGTTACTCAAATCTCCCCTCGAAAGAAGTTTAGAGATAAGTTCCTTGAGAGTGTTTGGCAAGACTGGAATAAAGAACCAATAACAACTCAATTCACTCAATAACAGTTTATACCACATGAATTGAGTTGTCCATAATAATAAAATAATATAAAAGCTCATAGCATACCGAACTATGAGCTTTTATATATTAAAACTTCATTATTGATAATATGAGCATTCTGCAAATTTTCAATGTAGATTTAGTAGTTTTTTTATACTTTTTGTTTTGCGTATTCGCCTATTTTTTTATCTGCATTTGATATGTGTTTTGTTAACCAGTCTAAAATAAATTGGTTGGCTTTTAAGATTACTGACAGGTTGGCACCTGCTGCTTCATAATCCTTTCTTAAATCCGATAACTTTTTAATGAATTCTTGATGCATTTGCTTTTGCTGATCCAGTTCGGGATAATTGATGCTTGCCATGTACTTCTCTTCATCTCTGAAATGTGTCTTTGTGTAATCATCAAGAAAATCAAACATTTGAATGATATATTCCTTTGATTTACCGCTTTTGCCTGCCTCAAAAAGCTGATCAGCCTTCTCAAACCATTTTTTATGCTGTGTATCGATTAAATCTACTCCAACTTCTAAGTTTTTTGTCCATAACAGTGCCATTGTATCCCTCCTAATTCTTAATAAATTACAATACGAGTAACTCCTATTCTGGTTTAGACATCTGACGACTCAAAATCTCCTTATATCATTATAACCTTTCAATTTAATTATAATCTCAACTGTATATCGGAAAAATTTTCTATAACATTAATAGAAATTACATCATAATGTTTTGCTGAAGGATTTATGGACTTTAAAGAAAAGGATGGTAGACCAGAAAATAGCCTATTGAAGCCACGACAGCAATGCTCATTAGATAAATAAGTTTGCTATTTGCTTTTTACATTTAGCATCCAAAATCCATATAAGGTGGCTATTGAGCTAAAACACCATAAGTCGTTATTGGGGAAAAAATCTGATAATCTGGTTATAATGCCCGCAACCAAACCCAAACTAATAACAAGTAAATATGATTTAAAACAATTTCGAAATTTTTTAGAATATGCTTCCAATTTTACTCTCCCTTTTGTTATGCAAATAACCATCCGTAAATATAAATCATTTTTAAATGTTATATTAAATGTTATATATAAGTATTGAATTTTGATGCTATGATAATAACATCTGCCATGTTAATGGTTCCATCTTTGTTTAGGTCGCTTGTTTCAACATATTTGTCATCTCCCCTAACTGCATTAAAGGATGATGCCAAAATAATTATATCAGCCATATTTATTACCTTGTCTCCATTTAAATCGGCACTTACATAATTGGATGGAGTTGGAGTGTTTTTTATCTCCAATATTTCTATATAGTCGATATTTGGACCGCCATCTGCACTAAGTGCAGTAGCTCTTATTGTGTTTATGCCTTTATTAAGATAAATATCCGTACTGTTTTCATTCCACGTTGTCCACGAACCTGTCGGGGTAAAATCCATACTGCCCACTGCCAAAGCACCATTAACTTTAATTTCCACAGGTCTGTTGTTTTCAGTGCCGTTTGCATATCTGAAATTGAGTTTTACTTTGGTACTAGCCGGAACATTCACCGACCATTCAATATATCCGCCTGGCACATTATCATAATTGATGTAGCCTGTACCTGTATAGCCTGCATTCTTCGTTTCAAATATCGCTTGATTATAAGCAGCATTTTCTGCCTGATAAATTGAATATCCCGATTCGGGTGTTGGTTTTTGTGTAGGTACCGGAGTAGGATTTATCGTTGGAGTAGATGTCGGTTTTAAACTTGCAACAGGGTTCCAGTTATCAGTTCCTTTTAAAATGTTTTCTGTTGTAAATTCCAGAGCTTGGGCATCCGTTAACTGTCTTCTGGAAGAATTAACCACTGCTCCAGGGCCAGTATTTTTATACTCGAAAAATCTGGCATTTTCAGGTAAGTTGCCGCTCATAGTAGTCCAGCCATTCTTGTTGATATGGGCTCCTAAATAGCATGTTTTGTAAACGACGTAAGCGTTGGGTCGCCAGGGTCTTCCCAAATATGTGGAATTCGCCGGTGCATCGCTTGTTAATCTGCAGTTTAAAAACAGGTAACCATAATTGGAAATATCGGTACTTGCTGCTGTAACATATCCTCCTCTCACAGTTGAAACGATTTCACAATTCTCAAATACCGCTGTTGCTCCTCCAAATATAAAATCTGTATCACCTATAATTTTACAATTTATATAGTATTGTCTTCCCCCATTTGCATACAAAGTATCCTGATTACCGACAAAAACACAATTTCTGATTATATTTCTGTCACCTTGTATATAGGCTGCAACAGCCTGCTTACCATCCGTATTTGTATTTTCATCAAATGAATTTTCTATTAAAATGTTTTCAATAATAGAATTCTTTCCATAGAGATAAAATGATGCAGAGCCCGATGTGCCATATGTAGTTCCGTCTGGTTTGAGCTTTCCGGCATAATTCCCATAAGTGATTTTTGTTCCGGTGTTGCTTTCACCAATAAGGTATATGTTGTCTTTTCTTATTGTAACAACTTCTTGGTAAGTTCCATTCTTCACATATATAATTACTTGCTTGGTATTGTTTGCCGGCACTGAATCTATAGCAGCCTGAACCGTGGTAAAATTTCCTGTTCCATTTTTAGCAACTATGATATCAGGATTTACAGCAACAGATCGATTTACATTGTTAAGCGGTGATATAATTATGGTACAAAATATTATACATAAAATAGCCGACAATTTTTTTATCATAATATCCCTCCAAAACAAATTGATTAAGAAAATAATGCATTACTTATTAATAAATTCAATTACCATTTTCCAACAATTCATCATATAAAACAATACGAAAAATCAATTTATTTTAGAGTGGCATTTAAAAATTATATGTTACTTTTTTTCCTTTACCTCCATCAAAATTTGATAAGGATAAAAGCCAAACTTTTTATAGAAATTCATAACAGACTCATTTCCAACAGCTACCGATAATCTTTTAGTTTTAACCTGGTTATTATTCATCCATGCTAAAGCAGTACTCATTAATCTTGAAGCAATCCCTTTCCTTCTATAAGCCTCATTAACATATATTGATTCGATTTCTCCAATATTTTCCTTATCAATAACTGCTACACAATAACCTACATAATCACCGGTATCCAAGTCTTTTGCACAAATTATTTTTAGTTGTCCGTCAGCAGACTTATTTTTAATCTCTTTTTCTCTTAAATCAAAATCCTTTGAAGCCAATTCTGATGAAAAATAAGTTGAAACACTACTATGATATTCTCGGGTTTTTTCCCAAAGTGGCTTAACATGCAATAGTAATTCTTCTTTTCCCTCTATATATGTAATATTCATACTATTTCTCCCTATCTTGTGTAAATGATATTGTTCATACACCGTATTTGTTTCCCATTTCGGTTCTTGCCAATTTAGTAATTTTTTTGATGAAATCTGTTTTTGCATTTGTATATCCGTCTCTATTGTACTCAAACTTCTTCTTCAGCTCGAGCTTGAGTTTACCATATTCATCAGCTACATCAGGATGAGACAATAAATAATCTCTAAAATACAACTCATCCCAATCCCCACTATATCTAACATGAACATGATAGGCTTGGCCTTTAAATCCCTCAGTTGTATATCCTTTCATATACATCATATGAGGAGCCGGATTATCCGGCTGCGGACTATATATGTAACCTGCCTCTTTCATATTAATTATTAATTTTTCGGTATCCGCAGTATCTTTTATTTCAACAAGAATATCAATTGTTGGCTTTGCAACTAAATCAGGTACTGCTGTACTGCCAAAATGGTTTATTCTTGAAATGTTATCAATGCCAATAGCCTTTTCTATAACTGCTTTCTCCAGTAAATAATTTTCCTTCCATACCGGATCATGATTGCAAATAATTATAGGAAACAGCTTCCAAAGTTCTTCATTTGTCATTTCATCTAAAGATTTTGACATAATACACCAACCTATTCTACGAGTATCCATAATACTCAATCCCAGAAATTAAAAATAACATCTCCCACGGTTACAGAAATATCATCGTCTATATGTAAATCAATTCCGAATTTTGACGGTACTTTATATAACTAATACTTCTTTCAGATGTTGTGTAAACACAAATATCAAAACCTAAAGATTTTAATTCTTCACATAAAGCGATTATTCCTTTTCGCAGCTTTTCTTTGAAAAATAAAGCCTTGAAGCCTCTGACCGGCTTTTCGTATATTGCATCCTTGTTAGTCAATATTAATGTATCATCTAAATCAAATGAAATTTTCATTTAAAACCTCACTGTTGTATAAATAAGACATGCTCTTAAAAACCTGATAGTCTTTAACCAAATCTCACATGTCTATCTTTATATCTGCTCTTAATATAAATACCAAAACAAAAAAGGAAACTTGGCATAAATATGTAAAAAATATTAATAATATCAATAATCATCATGTGAAACTCATTTATATATAATATCATAAAAGCAATTTCTATTGGAAATGTGAAAGTATATGCTGCCAATTTATACGCATCAAAATAAACCCAAAACGAATCATGCCACATCCACCATTCTGTAACAAATCCATCATCTCCAAAAGCACTATATAAATGATTATAATCAATTTTTGTAAAACAAATTGTCCAAATAACAATACCTAATATTATTATAGATGATGTTGAGAATAAATTCTTTATAAATGCACCATTATTTACCATGGTGCAAGCCCCAATTGAAATGTATATTGCACTTAATAAAATACAAATCATAACAGTAATAAAAAATGGAAGTTCCAAATTCAACTTATCCCAACTTATAAATGCAATAATAAAAATTGTTGTACTATGGACAATCAAAGATATTAAGTTATTTCTTATCACAAAAAATTCCTCCAGTTAGGAAAATAGGTGTTAATTTTGAAATAAAGTATTGAATATTTTTCTGGTATCCATCTTTAATTTTTCCTTTAAGTTTATTAAAGTCTATTTAAAAACTCTTATGAACTATTAAGCTACCCAGATAAAGTTTTTATTAAGTAAATCGAAGTTAAGATACTTATCAACTAGAACATTACATTCTTCAGGTGTTATCAATACATAATATCCACCCTTTGGATATTGATAATATTTTAAATCTGAATTAATCAACTTTTCTATTTCAGATATCCAATCCTTTTCAACCTTTTGTCTGTCAAAATTTCTGGTATTGTTATAACGAATCATATGTTAAAATAAATATTAAGAAACTTTAATTGGTGAATTTGAATTATCCAAAAAACTTCTCAAAATAAAAATGATATTCTTTTTAACCATTTCCCTATTTTCTTCGTTAAAATCCCACGGATTCATCATCCAACACCAGTCACCATCTAGCCAAATGGATTTATTAAAATGTTTATATAGCAATTTGCATGTTGTTGTTTTTCCTACACCCATTGTTCCGTTTATGATAATTAGTTTTTTCATCAATTCCACTAAATTCTACATTTTTACTTCCTTCAAATGCCTTAATAGGTGCAAGCTTATTGATTAAATTATCTTTCATAATATTTAATATGTAAAAAATTAGATCGTCGTCATTATTTTTAATTACTATATTTACAGCAGTAATAAGTTCCTTGTTTTCTTTAATTCCTATTAGTATATTTTAACATATATTTAAATATAAATCTAATATTAATACATAATAAGCATATAGATACCAAAATTGCTATGATATTAAATGTTGTAAAAAGCCATGAATGACCAAAATACCATTTGTAAAAGAAGTTAATAACATTAGTCCAATGCCAAGGAAATATCTTAATGCTATTAATACTTAATATTCGAAAAAAGCCCTTATCTATGAGATCTGGTAAAATTCCGCCTGAAAAACAGAAAAAAACTGGGGTTAAAAAGCTTCTTTTTACAAATATTATTGATAATAAAAATAATGCTAGTGAAATAGAAATATCGGTCGTTAAGGTAACAGGATAGTTGTGAGGAACTAAATCCATAAATCCATGCATGATTATGTTAAATATAAAACCCAATCCAAGATATTTTATAGGCTTTTCGGATTGAACTGTTTTTTTTGCAAATATTGGTGAAGCGGAAATGCTAAATACTGTATGGAATACCAAATTCATATAATATCATACCTCTATTTTCTAATAATTTCATAATACTTATAAGAATGTTCTATTCTGAAATATAAATACTAAATCTTTCTAATTATCAAACCAAAAAACTATCCTTAGATCTTTTGGATCAGCAATTTTAAGTAACTCCGGTATAAAACCATCTATAAATTCTGAACAAATATCTCGATATAGATATTTTTTTCCGTCTTTAAAATATTCTTGATTCCAATTATATTCTAATATTTCTTTTACCGATAGCCAACTGTGTGAATGGCCATCTGCTCCTTCATAATCTGATAATATCTTTATTTCCTTTGTAACATCATCAGGCAATCCTCTTGGTATTGAAATAGGAATTATTGAGTTATCTTTATTTCTAACATTAGCTAAAATTGAAAACAAGAAGTAATTCCTTTTGGAATACATCTCGTTTTCAATACTAACTTCCCATTCAGGCTCATTGGGATAAAAATGAAAATATTCGTTTTTGGTCCATTTATCAATACTTATCCAATATTCCTTTTTTTCAAAACCAATTATATTATAAATTTTCTTTTCAACAAATAAATGAATATCGCATCCCATATTGTCCTCTTGTTTTACCCCTCAATTGGTTCCGGGTTCCCTGCTATTTCATTATTTACAACCGTACTTACCTTCCATTTACCGGAAAGATAGTATGCAAATACGATAATTGTTGTGCCTAAACTTGCAAGAGGTGCCGCAAGACCTAATCCTAACATTCCTTTTTGGAAAGTCACGCCTAACAATATGGCAAAAGGTATGCGAAAACCTATGGATGACATGATTCCGCTAATCGAGGATATAATTGTATGCCCCGAACCTGTTATTAAGCCATTTAGACAAAAGGCTGCAGGTACAATAATATAATCTAATGAAAAAGTCCTTATATACTCAACACCATCGGAAATCATTTTAGGGTCATCGCCGAAAACTCTGAGAATTTGTTCCGGAAACAACTGTGTAAATATAAAAACAACGGCAGATACTGAAAATGAAAGTATGAATCCTGTGTGAAAAGTCTTTTTTGCACGATCAATCAAGCCGGCTCCCATATTTTGAGCCACCATTGCCGATACCGAAGAGCCTACTGCAATAGCCGGCAATATAGCGAATCCGTTATATTTTCCCACAATTCCAACTGCTGCCGATGCACTTACACCCATTCCGTTTGCAATGGTTGTCAGCACAAGGAATGAAAAGTTGACAATGACATTCTGGATGGAAATAGGAATTCCAACTTGCAATAGTACAGCCAGTCTTTGCTTATATAACCGAAAGGAATTGAATTTGAAATCAAACCCAAAATCAATGCGTCTTAAATATATAATACATGCAACCATGCTTATTGCTTGAGAAATTACTGTTGCAAGTGCTGCCCCGCTTGATGCCATTTTAAAAACACCTACAAAAAGAAGATCAAGCAAAACATTTACTCCGCAAGCAATGGAAACAAAAATCAGTGGACGCTTACTGTCTCCCAAACCACGCAAAATAGCCGAAAAGCCATTATATCCAAAAATAAAAACAGTTCCTAATAAAGTAATATTAAGATAGCTCCTTGCCTCTGCATAAGATTCTTGCGGTGTCCTAATAAGGTTAAGAATAATATCCGCCAATAACATCATAACTACTGTAACAATAATTGATGCAATAAATAGGAATGTAATAAGTGTTTTTACCGACTCATCTCTGCTTTTTCTATCCCCCGAACCAAGATATTGAGCAATAACAACGGTACCTCCAACGCTTAAGCCTACAACTATATTTGTTATAATAAAAGTGACTTGTCCTCCTATGTTAACAGCAGATATGCCTTCAGTACCTGTAAATATCCCTACAATCAACATATCTGCCACATTATAAAGTGTTTGTATCAAGTTTGATAACATAAAAGGCAGTGCAAACTTAATAAGCTGTAACACAACATTTCCTTCTGTCAGATTTCTTTCTGCAGTTCTTTTATTCATCTATATCCCCCAAGTCTAAATAAATAATACAGTATTGAATACCATTATATAATTATATATTACATCTTGTATTTTGCAACATTGCACTTATTGTTTATTTGCTGAAATTGATTAATTGAAACTGATTAATCGGTATTGTCTATTTCTATTGTTGTTTATCTAATTTCTATTGTTCTGATTCTTTTATATTGAAAATCATTTAACCTTTGAAAAATACTCTGCATCAGTTTTGCTTTTGACCAATATATCCGGTTTAATACTGCTTCCCATTATATTTTTTTCTTTTACATTCCAATAGTGGTTTACCAAGAATATTACATATTTCTTCTTTTTATCTTCAAATGTTATTTGTCCAACACCTTTACCAACTGTTGAAGTACCGATTATTGTAACATTGTCAAGATACTTTTTAAGTCCAAGTGATAAAAGCTCGGAACTGCTGGCTGAGTTCTCGTTAACAAATATGTAAATATGTTTAAATTTAATTTGGGAAGCATCGGAGTTGTATGTATTTATATATCCATCCCTATAAATAACATAACTTGTAACGCATTCAGGAAGAAGTGCATCTAATATATTATTTGTCGGATAAGCCAAACCTCCCGGATTGTCCCTCAAATCGATAATAAGATTCTGTTTTTCCGGATTTTTTATATTATCCAATGCGTCCTTGAATTCGTATGCGGTTCCTTGAGTAAACATATATATTTTTATATATTTGGTATTATCATTTATGCTTTTAACATCTATATGGTTACTGTCTTTATAATCTTCAAGATAATCGTATTCCTCGTCTGATATTACGTAAGTAAATATGTCATCTTTATATCTTATAGAATCTATAAACTTATTGATGTCCTTTATGCTAACATTTTCTTTTTTAGCAAAAGAGTTTATTATATTATCAGCATTTTTTATTTTATCCAGATAAAGGTAGTTATCTCTTACAAAATTGGCGATACGGACACTTTCAGGCTTTTTGGCTTCTTCAAGTTCCTTTTTTAATGCTATTGCCGTACTGTTGTCGGCATTTAAATCCAGTGCTTTTTCGGTATATTCCGATGTTTTTTCATAATCTTGCATATTATAGTATTCAAAAGCTATAGAAGCAATGATATTGTCATTTTTAGGATTGATTTCCAAAGCCTTTTCGTAGCATTGAATGGCATTTTCATGGTCTTCTTTTATAGAGTAACAATCGCCCATATACCACATAGCATTTTCATTATCCGGATGCATTTTGTGAACGATTTCACATGTTTCCATCAATTGAGCATATTTTTTCTGACGAAATAAAGCCTCCATCTTATCTATTTCCAGTTCAATATTGTCAGGATCAGCAACTAATGCTCTATCAAATATTTTTACCGATTCGTCATACTTTCCTAAAGCCATTAATGACTCACCCTTTATCTTTAAGCCAGAGACGTTATAACTGTCAAAAGCGAGCAATGAATCAACAGTATTGATTGCCTCATCATACTCTTCAAGTTCATAATAAGCGGATGCTTTCCATTCATATGGATTGCTGGATTCCTGATCAATATTTATACATTTGTCAAACCATTTTATAGATTCGTTAAATTTTGCCAAACTATAGTTGCATAAACCTAAGTAATAATAGTTATCTTCATTTTTCGGAGATATTGTTTCAAGTTCATTACATAACGATATAGCTTCCTCATACTTGCCTAACATGTATAATGCATCGATTTTAAACAAAATTGCATTTACATCATGAGGATTATCTTTTAAGTACATGTCAGTATATTCTATGGCTTTTAAATAATTTCCCGAATCATATTCGGCATTGGCAAGTTTTTCATAATCTGTAGAAGGATAAATCGCAATAAAAACTATAAAAAGTATAAAAATAAGTGTCAATATCACAGCATAGGGTTTTTTCTTTTTATTATGGGATGTATCATAATTTAAAACAGGACGTTCTCTAAAGTCAGCATTTTGTATGTATTGAGGGTTGTAGTTTTCATAATTGTGATTTTTACTTTTTCTGTATTCATCTTCATTTTTGATTAATTGGTATATTTCGCCACTAAATTTGGATATATTGTAAAGATACTTGGTTTTAAATTCATAATCCGACATATCCTTAAATTTAACTTGCAACTCTCCAAGGGTTACATTACCGACTTCATGGAATGAGTTGCTTTGTCTTTTTTCTACCCATTTTATCTCATCATAAATGGTATCTAAAACCTCTTGAGTGATATCTTCACCTCCATTTAAATTGTTGGCTAAGCTGCCTATTGTCCAAATAATACCCCATGGAATTCCCCACCACCCAAAAAGAAGTGTTATTAGTGAGTACTTAAAATGGTATTTAAATTCGCTTTCACCTGCAGGGATAAAATAAATGTCACTGATGTTTCTATTGGTAATAATCACGGCAGACACACATGTATAAAAATATTTAAATCTGGCACCTCGGTTTACCTCATTTACCAATTGTTCATATGTCATATTATTTATACCGATTATTTTTTTCTGGTGTTATTTATATTGATATACTGTGTGTTAGAGGTAATTCTATAGCTTCCGGCGTAATTTTTTGCCAATTCAATGGAAGAGTCACGATAATAATTTACAAAATCATTGAACTCCATGGAGTTTTCATACTCATTATTCAAATATTCATCCAGATCTCTTTTATATACAACAAAAATACCCGATACTTTATCTCCTATCCTTTGCTTAAACATGGACTTTTTTACAATTATATATGTAAGCACATATGTTATAGGATTAAAATCGATTAAATAAAATAATGATCTCAATAAAACCTTGTAAAATACCGGTTTATTGCAATTTATATCAACAACTCGAAGATTTAAAAAATACTTGCCGAAAGTGAAGCCAAATATTGATTCGGTCAAAGTATAATAAATGCTTATTACCAAAGGAGTATACAGCCATATATTTTCAATAAATGAAGAAATTATGGACATTGAGATAAGCAAAATCAAAAAGTCGAGATAGTCAAATGGGCAAAAAAAATAGATTGATAATAACAACTTATCAATCATTTAATATTAAATATCAAATATCTAATTAACTATATGGAGATTATTGGAATTGTTCGATGCATCTGGCAATTATAGCAAAAACCTCAGAACGTTTGATTTTATTCAGAGGCTTGAAAGTATTATCAGTGTAACCTTTGATAATTCCAGTTTCAATTCCTGCAGCAATATATTCATTTGCCCACTGCGGTATTAGTCTTGAATCGAAAAAATTGAATTTTTTATTAGCTGTCGATTTCTGTTCAAATGTTTTCATAACCATAGTAACGAGCTCAGCACGGGTTACTTTATTGTAAGGTTTGAATGTGCCATCTTCATAGCCGTTTATAATACCCTTCTCATTTAGCTGATTGACATACGATAATGCCCATTCAGGAATGGTTTTATAGTCTTTAAAAGCATTTACATTAGTATTTTTTATTTCGAGTTTAAGCGATTTTGCCAGTATCACTGCTATCTCAGCTCTTGTTATTTCGTTATCAGGTCTAATAGTTCCGTCTGAATATCCGTTTATTATATTATTAAGAATCAATGTTGAAATATAATTCTTAGCCCAGTGATTGGAAATATCTTTAAAGTAGCTTGCAGATGGAATTTTATCCGGAGCCGGTTCGACTGCAGTTGGAGTTGTAATTGGAGTTGGTGTATTGAATGAAGTTGGTGTAATGGTATAAGTTGGTATAACGGTTGAAGTTGGTGTACTGGCATTAGCAATGATCTGACCGGAAATGAACAAGCATGAAAAAGATAGTACAATAGTTAATGCAAAACTCAAATACTTTTGTAGCGTATGCTTTGACAAGTATAACACTTCCTTTCAAAGTTAATTTATCCTATCTAAGTATTATATAATAAGATATTACCATAATATATATAATATTACATAATTAAGTATAATAAAGAGGAATATACCATTTGTATAGCAATGCTCCAATATTATTCCGATATAGCTTTGTTCCAAGCTCCTGGATATATTTTTACTTAACTTTGGGAACAAAAATTACTTATGTTTATATTGTTTCATTCCGATAATCATATTGCAATGTATTATATTTTTTGGATAAAGGAGAATTAAAATGAAGCTACGGAATAGTATTGGTTCAAAACTTTTAATAATGATGGTTATAGGGATATTGGTTCCGTCAGCAATTTTGTTTGGTAGCTTATTGTTTGCTGTAAATCGTGTAAGCAATTCTTCACAAGAAATAATAAGCGATCAGATGCTTACGGAAGTGAAAAACGGAATAAAAAACTCGGTAGACTCAGTTGTTTCAGGTATTGAAGCAAAATATAAGGATAAGGCAAACGAGCTTACCGATGAAGAGATTTATCAGATAATTAAAAACGAATTGGACGGTATAAGATACGGTGATTCAGGATACTTCTTTGGGTATTTTTACGATGGTGTACGCCTTGTTGCACCTGAAAACAAATCCATGGAAGGTAAGAATTTATGGGATCTAAGTGACAAGGATGGTATCATGGTGGTTCAGGAGGTTATTAAAGCCTCTAAGAATAACGGTGATTTTTTTGAATATATGTGGCTTAACCCAAAAACTGAAATAGATGAGAAAAAACTTTCTTACGCAGCACCATTAAAGATAGGAAATGTTGAAATTGCGGTTGGAACCGGAACATACCTTCCTATGATTGAAAGATCCAAAGCTATGATTGCAGAAAACATTGACAAAATAGAAAAAAGCGTAGTTACTCCTGTTGCTATAATTTGCATATTTGTTCTTGTTCCTTTGCTTGTAATACTTTATATGTTTTTAATGAAGCGAATTGTCAAACCCATAAGTGATTTAACCACAACAGCTGAAGCAATTTCTCGCGATGATCTTTCAAGGGATGTCAAGGTCATAGAATCCAATGATGAAATAGGAAATCTATCAAAATCATTCGCAAATATGCATGAAAATCTTAAAAATATGGCAATGGTATTAGATGAGATAGCTGAGGGAAATATTATCGGAAATGATAAATTATCAGCTTTTGGGAACAATCAAGGAGATTTATCAAAGGCTATATACAAGCAGGCAAATTCCATTAAGCATGTTTTGTCCGATATTGATTCTCTTGTACAGGCAGCTATTGACGGTAAACTTAGTATAAGAATTGATACTTCCAATCATAGTGGAGACTTCCAAAAAATTGTTGTTGGAATCAATGATACACTTGATGCCGTCATAGACCCGATTAAAGAAGCGTCTATTGTTCTGACGGAATTGTCAAAAGGAAATCTTGAAGTTGAAATTACAAAGGATTATAAAGGAGATCATGCAGAAATAAAGAATTCATTAAACAATACAATAAAATCATTAAAACAATATATAAATGATATTACTACAGTTCTAAATGAAATGTCCAATGGTAACCTAGATATAGAAATAACTTCAGAATACGAAGGAAACTTTATAAAAATAAAAGAATCGATTAATGATATTATTAATTCTATGAATAATATATTTGTAAATATAAATAATGCTTCGGAACAGGTACTTGTGGGATCAAGACAGGTGGCTAACTCCAGTCAGTTGCTTGCTCAAGGTTCTACTGAGCAGGCTGCTGCCATAGAGGAAGTAACATCATCAATTAACGAAATTGCCGAGCAAACCAAAATAAACGCACAAAGTGCAAGTTTGGCTAATGATAAATCATTGTTAGTTAAGGAATATGCAAGTCAGGGAAATATTCGTATGATGGAAATGCTTAAAGCCATGGAGGAAATAAATGAATCTTCCAACAGTATATCAAAGATAGTTAAGGTTATTGAGGAAATTGCCTTCCAAACAAACATTCTTTCGTTAAATGCAGCAGTAGAAGCTGCAAGAGCAGGAGTATACGGTAAAGGATTTGCTGTTGTTGCCGAAGAAGTAAGAAACTTAGCAGCTAGAAGCTCTAATGCAGCAAAGGAAACTACAGATATGATTGAAAGCTCAATCAATAAAATTAAAAATGGCTCCAATATAGCAACGGAAACTGCCGGAGCTCTTGATAAAATAGTTGAAAGTGTTTCGGAAGCTGTAAATCTGGTGGGAAGCATTGCCACTTCATCTAATGAACAAGCTGCTTCCATATCCCAGATAAATCAATCAATTGTCCAAGTTTCACAAGTTACGCAGACTAATTCTGCCACTTCACAGGAGCAGGCTGCTTCCAGTGAGGAGCTATCAAGCCTGGCTGAAAGCATGAGGAATATGATTTCAAAGCTTAAGCTCAAAGACCTGCCTTCCAGTATAAATGGCAATTTTACATTGAATAAGAATAAACTTAATGCTTTTGAAAATCAATCTAACAATGCAGACAAAAAAAAGGCATCAATGAATAAATCTAAAAAATCCTCAAATTCATCATCCTTAACCGGTCGTTCAATTGACTTGAATGATAACTACGACTTCGGCAAATATTAATTTGTTAAAATTGTTAATACTTTTTTATATAATTGACTTTGCTTTTATTTTAAATTAGTAATAAAATTATATTGAAAATAAAAATAATTTTGTTCAGACTTTAGAGGTATACAAATGAAAAGTATTAATGATTATGAAATGCCGAGTATTCTTCGAGATTTTTTAAACTACATGCAGACAATTAAAGGTAAATCCGTTAATACAATTCAGGTTTACTTTTATGACTTAAGAGTGTTTTTGAGATTTTTGAAGGTGCATAGAAATATTGAAAAAAATGTTGATGAGTTTGATAAGATCGATATTACTGATGTTGATATTGATCTTATCAAATCTGTTACATTAAGCGATTTGTATTCATTTATGTCATTTGTAAGCAATAGCCGGGATAATTCTGCGCATGCAAGGGCCAGAAAGGTAGCAAGCCTTAAGTCGTTTTTTAACTACCTTACAAACAAAGCCAAGCTTTTAGACGTAAATCCGGCAAGTGAGTTAGAGTCACCCAAAATAGTAAAGCGACTTCCCCGCTATTTAAATGTACAGGAAAGTAAGCAGCTTTTAGAGTCTGTCAGTGGTGAGTACTCAGAACGTGATTTTGCCATAATCACACTTTTTTTAAACTGCGGGTTAAGACTTTCAGAGCTTGTGGGTATAAACATAAATAACATAAGAAATGAAACCCTTACCGTTATAGGAAAGGGTGATAAGGAACGAATGATTCCGTTGAATAAAGCTTGTATGGATGCCATTAATTCATATTTGAGTGTTCGTAAGGTTGATGGCGTAAAGGATAAAAATGCCTTGTTTTTAAGTGAGAGAAAGCAGCGTATCAGCAAGGTAACCGTGCAGCATATAGTTAAAAAATTTATTAAACTGTCAGGCCTTGACCCTAACAGATACTCAACTCACAAACTAAGACATACTGCGGCTACCCTCATGTACAAATACGGAAATGTGGATATTAGGGCTCTTCAAGAGCTGTTGGGCCACGAAAGTATAGCTACAACGGAAATATATACCCATCTTGACAGGGACCAGTTAAAAGATGCTGTAGAGAAAAATCCGCTTTCTAGCTTTACCAGAAAGTAAGTGATTTCAGAGAACAGAAAATAGAGGACAGAAAACAGACAAAAAGGTAAAAAAAATAAGGCTTTTATAAGCCTCAAAAATTATAACTTAGGGAATTAGTCTTGCATGCTATAATAAACAGATATTTATTTCAATTTTAGTCGCAAAAAAATAAAAAAATAATAATATTTTTTTATTTTTTTAATATTACAAATAAGTTGATTTAAATGCGAATGCCGTCACCCCTGGAAAAAAATCCTTTTAATCCTACGGGTGTTTTTCCTGTCACTTTTTCTTCACCAAGCCATGCTTTAACGGCTGCTTCCTGAGCAGGAGGAGTTTCGTCGTATGTGCACATATAAACACCGGCATTAGGACAGTAATACATAACATAAGGATCTCCAAAGGCCGTTATTATGACTGGTGTTTCTATATTTAAAAGTCCGAACATAAAAAATCTCAATGAGCTTTTATTTGGTATAAGTGTTCCAATTCCCCAACTTGGAGCTATAAAGAAATTGAAAAACACATAATCGGCTTCTTTTGCCTTGCTGATGATACTATATATTTCACCTATGGTCATGTGAAGAGGTATGGTATATTCTTGAACCTCTGCTCCCCGTTTTCTTAGAAGCTCAGGAGTTTTATCCCTCATAATTATAAGCTCCTGATTTTGAACCTTATAAGTCTCTTCATCAGGATTGAAAGTGGATAATACAACCACTTTCTTACCTTTAATATCCTTAATAGGTAAAATATTGTTTTTGTTTCTCAATAGCGTTATTCCCGAGGAAACAGCGTCAATGCTTAATTTGTCATATTTACCCGGAGTAAAGAGATCATTGATAACATCATCTCTAAAAGGCAATCCTCTGTCAACATGAAGACCTGCTTTAACTTTTGCATTTAATATGTTGGTAACTGCATCATCTATACGCTCCATTGGGATTATTCCTTCTTTAGCAGCATTTAATATGGCGTTGTATTCCAAATGGAAATCCTCCGGATTGAACACCAATAGCATATCAATACCTGCCAAAATTGATTTGACCGCAACTTCCTGCCTTGAATAATGAGTAGTTATGCCACCCATATTTAATGCGTCGGATATGGCAACACCTTTAAATCCCAGCTCTTTTTTAAGAATATCTGTAACTATTTCCTTTGAAACCGACGAAGGCACGATCCTGCCGTTCTTAGGATTGATTTCTGTTGTAAGAGACGGAACTTCAAGATGTGCAACCATAACAAATGCAGGATCAGCTTCCTTAAAGGTTCTTTTGTAGGCCTCAAGGTAGTTATCGTACATCTCTTCCCTGCTGCAGTTTATGATTGCGGTACAAATATGCTGGTCCATATCGGTTGCACCGTTACCCGGGAAATGCTTTACACATGCTAACATACCGTTTTCCTGGATACCTTTTATATACGGTACTGCTAATCTGCAAACAGTATCAACATCTTCTCCGTATGCTCTTATATTGACATCCGGATTCATCCTGTTGGTATTCAAATCAATTACAGGACTGAATGTTACCGTGGAACCTATTGCTCTTCCCTGTTTTGCAATGACTTTTCCAATATTATACTCAAGCTCTGTGTTTCCGGCATTCCCTCTGGTCATGGGACGAGAAACCCTTAAAGCACCATCCACAACCCAGCCCGGACCGCACTCATAATCTCCGGCAATGAGAACAGGGATTTTTACAGATTTTTGAATATTTGAGGAAAAGCTAATAAGGCTCTCTTTAGTAAGGGAGGAGTGAAACACTCCTCCTAAATTGTACTTTTGGACTTCGCTGATTATCCTGTCGTGGCTTTTGACGGAATCAATATCGTAGAAAAACACCATCAAAAGCTGACCCGCTTTTTCTTCAAGGCTCATCCTGCTTAATAATTCATTAGTCCAATTGTTATTCATTTACATTACCCCATTATAACCTGTACAGTATGTGTTGTTCCGCTTTCAAATACCGGAATCTTATCAACTTCTTTACCGTCTACAGTAATCTTCTTTACACCTTTGTTAACCTTATCGGGGTTTTGTACTTCAATTAAATATGTGGCACCCCTGAATACTCTCTTAACTTTATAATTTTCCCATGAAGCAGGTATGCATGGATCAACAATGAGACAGTCATAGCCTGCTCTTACTCCAAGAATATACTGGCTGGCTGCAACCAGGTTCCATGCTGCTGTTCCTGTCAGCCATGAGTTTCTTCCTATTCCGAACTGAGGATGTTCCTTACCGAGTATGTTCTGTGGGTATACGTATGGTTCAACCTCGAGATGCTCTGCTTCATTGTTGCGGGCTGCAGGCATAATCTGCTTGTAATACTGGTATGCCTTATCACCATTGCCCATCATTATTTCCGCAATCATCACCCATGGGTTTGTGTGGAGGAATATACCGCCGTTTTCCTTTGCTCCAGGCGGATATGTTGTTATACCGCCCTTTGTTTCGTCAAACTCTGTATATGCCGGATACATTGCAACTATACCGTATTTTGTATTAAGGTATTTTTCAACGGAATCCAAGCACTTCCTTGCATATTCACCTTCTGCAACACCGCCCAAAACTGCCCATGACTGTGAATTTATAAATATTTTTCCAAATGGTGCATCCTTGGTTCCAAGTGCATTGCCGTAATCATCAAATGCTCTCTTGTACCATTCTCCATCCCAGCATGATTCGTTAATGGCATTTTTCATAGCTTCGTACATCTTAAAATAATTTTCCGCAGATTCCTTATTTCCGAGGAAATCAGCCATTTCTTTCATTTCAAGAGCTGCTCTGCAGTAAAGCATTGATGTGAATACGCTTTCTGCAACCCCTAGACCTACATCAAGGTTAAGTGTATCATTCCAGTCTGCACGGCCTGCAAGTGCTATTTTGTGTGGTCCCAAATTGTTTGCAGTGAAATCAAGTGCTTTATTTAAATGCTCAAGAACAGTTTCTTCTGTTTTCTTGTCATTATACAATACTTTTTCATTAAGGAATGCATAGTCTCCGGTTTCTTTAATATATGCATTAACAGCCAATATGAGCCACAGGTGGTCATCGGAGTACCAGTCGAACTTCTTAACTGGAGCATCACCCGATCCGCCTTCTCCTGTAAGCGGGAAGAATAAATGATATGCTCTTCCGTCTGTGTATTGGCACTTCAAAAGCTTAATGATAAGTCCTTTTGCTTCTTCAGGAATTGTATGCATAACACCCAATGTATCTTGAGCACTATCCCTTATCCCCATACCTCTTGCAAGGCCAAGCTGATACAATGATACGAACCTTGACCAGTTGAATGTTGTCTTACATTGATATTGATTCCATGTGTTAAGGAAAAGGTTCATTTCCTCATCGGGAGTTTCTACAAAAAGCTTTGAAGTGTATTTTTCCCAATATTGGTTGAGTCTTTCAAGTGCTGCGTGTGCACCCTTAGGATCAAGATATTCTTTAAGCTCGTCCTTTAAAACTGTTTTATCTTCAGCATAGCCCAGTGCGAAAACAATTTCCTTTTCTTCACCTTTTTGAAGCTCAATATCGATGCAGAATGCACCTACACCGTTCTGGCGAAGTGAAATTGAGTTGGAGCACGCTCCCTGTTCAACAGCTATTGGATTTGCTTCAGATCTGTATTTTCCAATGAATGATTCAAGATTTGTATCAAAACTGGAAACCTTTTCAGCTGTAGCTATAAAAGCGGCACTTTTTGCTACATGATGAGGATGCCAAGTGATTATTCCATCGTTATAGCGACCCTGGTTTATCTGCTGAACCCAGTCAACGTTTTGCTGGTCTGCTATTGCATCCCAGAAACAGAACTCAGCATATGTGAAAATCTGCAAATTTTTAGTGATGTTAAGGTTGTTTTTAACCTTCACAATCCATAATTCAAAGTCCCTGTCATCGGGAACAAAGTATGTTACATCTGCATTTATACCCTTATACTCGCCTTCAATTGTGGTATAACCCATACCGTGTCTGCAGCAATATGAATCAAGCTTCTTCATTGTAGGCTGGAATCCCGGATTCCAGTACTCACCGGTAACGGAATCCCTTATATAAATATATCTTCCGGGCCTGTCCATAGGTATATTGTTGTATCTATACCTGAGAATCCTTCTGTTTTGGGGATCCTTATGGAAACTATATCCTCCAGCCGTATTTGAAACAATGCCTCCGTATTTACCGCTTCCTATGTAATTAATCCATGGCGTTGGTGTATCCGGTCTTACAATAACATACTCACGAGCTTGACGATCAAAGTAGCCGTACTTCATATCTTTACCTCCTGGAATTATAATTAAATGTTGTCAAATATATGATCGATAGTGCATTATATTTCTTTTTAAATTGTTGGAATTTCAAGATTGCAACATCTAATTAATAATAAGGTAATTATATTCTTTTGTCAAGCCATAAATATACTACAAACACCATGTTTACTGAGGTTGGAACATGTAGGCGGTAAATACGGATCCCATATTGCATACATTATGTTTACAACTCGACGAGCATCATCAATATCATGAATATCAGAGAACTCATATTTTAATTGGTTATATAGCGATGCTTCCGAATTATATCCAATTGCTAAAACCAGTATAGTATTCTATACCTCTCTGATTAAAACCACCCTCTGCATCAGCTAGACCAAGCGGCCCCATCGGTGCCATAGCAAAACGGTTTTTTAATTCCAGCGAACCTATTTTTACTTGCTCAAATAATTTTTTCAGAGACATTATATCACAATGATGGAAACTTTTATACTTTTTGCTTATCTATTCTATCATAAATTATGCATCAAAATTAAGATTTATTGCGTCTTTTAAAATAATTTGGTGATCATAACGGTTAATAATCACCAGACTTGCTCTATATTTTTAATAATTTTGTATGAGGAAGATATGTAAAAATAACATAGCTATCTTCTGGCGGAATTTTTATGCCTCTAAATGTATATCTTTTGCCGTCTATAATCACTGAACCAGGTTGACTTTTGAATAATTTCTTTTACAATAATATACTTTATTAACTATACCTTTTTCAGTGTAATATTTACCTGTAATAAAGATTGGAAAATCTCTATAATATGGAATGGCTAAATATAATGAAAGGGAGAAGAAAAATAAAATCATTAATGTAATCAATATTGCACCGGGTATTGAAATGATAAGTCAGAGGTTTTTCTTCCTCTGACTTATCAAAATCTAACGGGAAATATCCCCAAATATGTGATTCAGGGTATCCAAAAAATTTTTAGAGTTTAATTGCTCGTTTTACCGAAATTTTTAGCAATGATTATAACATCAGACATGTTTATAGCATCATCTTTATTTATATCATATTTTTCAGAATATAGCGGATCACCTTTAACTGTTCCGAAACGTTTGGCTATGTCAATAACATCGGACATGTTAACCACTCCATCACCATTAAGATCACCTAATAGCTCGGTGCTCGGAGAAGAAGTCGGTACTGCATCGTGAGGGAACAGTATTGCGAAAGCACCCATTGCCATGGCTATTTCAACCTGATGCCAAAAACGATGATATTGGAATTTCGGACCTACACCTGCATTATATGCAGCCTCAAGTTTTGCATAGTCAGGGTCTTGCTTATATGCAGGACGCATGTCTATGAACTTCATACCGTTCTTAAGCTCAGCACCCTGTGCATTTCTACCTGTCCATCCTGATGGAATATAGACTGTCTGATCGAAGAAACGTGAATAGTCTCCTCTTTGCTCTTCTTTTGTATAGCCTAATTCATCTCTGCATCCTAGTATTATACAATCAAGGAGATTTTTAGCTATTTCATATGCTTCTATGTCAAATTCATTTCTATGATGCTTCCAGGTGCCTGCTGCATAATAAGCCAACAGGTTGGATGTTGAACCTGCAACACCTATATCCGATCCCATAGCTGTGATTGTAACATGGAGATTCGGGTTGCCGGTATATGTTCCGTTCCAGGTGTCCGGTTGACCTTCCCATTCAAGATCTGATGGAATTTCAAAATCACCAAGACCATTAATCTTTATGTTTGGTTTTACCCATGCTACCCATTTTTTCAATATATTATATGCTCTTTCATCACCAGTTTCGTAGTAGTACTCAGCCATACGCTGCAGACCCCAAACTTGGAAACCATACCATCTGTTACTAGGCGGATCATGCCATACCGGCTGCCAGTCATATGCCATTCCATAGAATGTAGAAATACCTGATGGATATGGATCATAACTGTCGTTCCATGAGTTGTTGCATCCACCGGCTATAGCACCTTCTGCTGATTGTAACCATTGGATCATTTCCAACTGTCTGTCCAAGCTGGTTGCCCAGTCTGTAACTGCACCTGAAGCCTTTGGCTTTAATTCAGGTACTGTTGATAAAGCATATGCTGTCATAGGGTTCTGATATCCCTGATGGCTCGCACTGCTTCCTTCTTTCCAGGCCCAGCCCTGTGAAGTTATAGGAGCACCCCATGCACAATACCATGAAATAAGGTAATGCATTGAGTTTTTACCGTCACCTGCAGCACTTGTAACTGAAGTATCCTTACCTATAGGCTTCATGTATTTGTCATACATTACATATCTTAAATAGTCACCCATTTTAGCGGCTCTGTCGTTTTGCTTGGAGATTAAATTTAACTTTCCTTGCTCTTTAGCCCATTTAACAGCCCAGTAAGCAGCTTGTACGGAACGTGCATCAGCATCACCTGCAACAGAATAACGCCACTGCTGTGCATATGTATCCTGTGCTACGAACAGTGATCCGAATCCACCTTTTGATGTATTACCCCATTTAAATGTTTCCCAACATGGGAATGGAACAGTTTCCCAACACGACTCCTGCTCACCTCTCTGGTAGGTGTTTATCTGAGATACTCTGCTGGTTCCGTCGCCATGGTTACCGTATTTATACCAGTTGTCTACGTCTAAAATCCAATGCATAAGATACATTGAATCTGTACCGTATGCAGACTTGAGTGCGGCATGGATACCGTCCTTACCTGTTGGAGCGTTAAGATTCAACGGTAACGGATAATCATCAGGCAATGCACCTCCAGGAACAAATGAAGCACACTTGTTTGGATCGTAATCACCTAAGTTTGGCTGGTCCTTATCTGAAGGAATATAGTACTGTTCGGTAATATCCCAGGCCTTATTGTATCCTGACCAGTCTCCTGTGAGGCGACCATACATAGCCTCAAGCCATACATAGTAACTGGCAGTCTCGGATACTGTTTCATGTCCATAGTCAGGTGCTTCAACCATCATTGTTTCAATTGAGTGGTACGGAATACCTTCCTGGCTGAAATAGCCGTTTTTTGGATCTTTTATTTTATTATAAAGGTCCAAAAATGCATCTTCATAAGTTGCAGAAGAAAGATTAAGTGCATTTGAAGTGCTTCCCAAAAAAGAGGTTGTCATAGTGCTCACTGTCATAAATGTACATAAAGCAACAGACACATATTTTTTTGTCCTCTTTAACATTTGTACTTTCCCCCCTTGAAAAAAACTATTTAATTCTTTGATAAAGTATCTTTGTATTATATACTTTTTATAAATAACATATTTATGAAGCATATGTTTTTATAAATTATATATTTTACGGAATACTTTATCAACATTGGTTAATATAATTATATCAAATGTTTCCAATATATTCATTGTTATTTGACAAAAAATAAAAAAATATGATATCATTGAAATTGTAGAATGGAAGTATGGTAGGAACGGTAGATTCAAAAAGGAAAACATTTCTCTATTTTTTAAAAATTCTCCGTTTCCAACGATACAAACCTAAATTTAATATGAGTACGCCTTTAAGATTGCATTGTTTTCATTGCTTTATTTTGATGCATTCTTTTATACGGTGTGCCCTATTTTCTGAACTCTAAATTAATCTTATTATGAAATTGGAAAGGATGAATTAGGCATGAGTGAAGTAAGAGTTAGAACGGAAGTAAAAAAGGGGACCTGGTTAACTTATCGTCCGGATATTAAGGTATTGGACTGTACAATTAGAGATGGGGGTCTTGTAAACAATTTTAACTTTGAAGACAAATTTGTAAAGGCAGTTTATAATGCTTGCGTTGAAGCCGGTGTGGATTACATGGAAATGGGATATAAAGCTTCAAAGAAAATTTTTGCAAGAGACGGTTTTGGTGCGTGGAAATTCTGTGATGAAGATGATATAAGAAAAATAATCGGAGACAATGAAACCGATTTAAAAATATCGGTTATGGCAGATGCTGAAAGAACGGATTATCATGTAGATATTCTTCCCAAAAGCCAAAGTGTTATTGATATGGTACGGGTGGCCACATATGTGCATCAAATTCCCACAGCAGTTGATATGATCAAGGATGCTCATGATAAAGGTTATGAAACAACCATCAATATAATGGCGGTATCCCAGGTTAAGGAAAGTGATCTGGAAGAGGCATTGGAGATTCTTTCCAAGACTGAAGTTGACGTCATATATGTAGTGGACAGCTTCGGTTCCATGTATTCCGAAGACATACAGGAATTGACGGCCAAATACCTTTGCTATGCAGAGGCTACCGGAAAGAAAGTTGGAATACACGCACATAACAATCAGCAATTGGCATATGCAAATACAATTGAGTCTATCATACGGGGTACCAGCTACGTAGATGCCACAATAGCCGGACTTGGACGTGGTGCCGGCAATTGCCCCATGGAATTGATTCTAGGCTTCTTAAAGAACCCCAAATTCCATTTAAGGCCAATACTGGAGTGCATTCAAAACAGTTTTCCCGAAATTAAGAATTCCTGTCAATGGGGATTTGATATACCATATATGCTGACAGGCCAGCTTAACCAGCATCCAAGAGCTGCAATTAGCTTTTTATCAAGCAACCGGTCCGATTACACCAATTTCTATGATTCAATAGTAAATGGAGATTGATTTATAACCACCTGGAGACAATAAATTGTATTCAGGTGGTTAATTGCTTTTTAATAAATATCAACTATATTTTCACTGGGTATCCATACAACCTTTTTCCCAAGAGCTTCTGCTATAAATCTTACGGGAACCATTGTTCTTCCGTCCTTAATAAAAGGCTGTACATCCATTTTTCCATTTATAATCTCTCCATTAACACGGATCTTAACTACATCAGGGGGATAATTCAATGATGCTATGGCAGCATTAATCCTTTTTACAAAATCAGTCCATCTTGGATCAACTTCTTTAATACTTGTATTTACCAAAGGTGAAGGACAAATCTTTCCGGTAAGGTCAAAGTGCCTATAATCATTCTTAAGTTGAGGCATGTACAGCTTTGTAAATTCAACCGCATTTGATAAAACCTTATCCCATGCGTTCATATCATTCATGCACAATTCGGTCTGAATTGTTCTATAATTCTGTTGGTGATTAAATACTTCTTTGGCAAGTTTTGTTTGTCCATTGTATACGTTGTTCTTGTCAAGTGCACTATCGCCTGCTCCCGGTGCATATTCATCATGGGGTATTATTATTACAACAGAATCTTTATCAATGTAATTATGGGTTGCACCATAAACAAAAGGAGTTACTCCATCAGATTCATAGAAAACATATTTATTCTTTTGAGCATCCCATTTTTTTACATAAGCTCTGCCTGCATATTTTCTGTGTGCCTCAGCGGTAGCAGTAGGTGCAGTGTTTGCAGTACCATGCCATATTCTGGCATCTTTAGATATAAGCTTTGTACCTGGCCTGTTGGGATGGCCTAACGGTAAATAGTCAAAAACAACTTTTAATGCCATAAATGTTCACCCAATCCTAAATAAATTACCATAATATATATTATGGCAATTTATTTGGATTTGAAATTTGTACAACGTCTGAAATCAATATCTTCAATGCGTTTTAATTATTGGGGTAGCTTGAACCAGTTGCATTAAAGTGTTTTGCTACTATTATTACATCTGCCATATTGATGGAACCGTCTTTTGTAAAATCACTATCCGCATCATATTTGGCATCGCCTGTCATTGAGTTGAAAACCTTTGCAATTTCAATAATATCCGACATGTTTATGGCTCCATCCTGTACCCCGTTTTTCTCCATATCACCTGCCCAGATTTTAATTGGATTATCCTTCGTTGATACATATAATGTACCAATAGCGTGACTGCTATTGTCAGAGCCAACAGGTGATGGGATTAAGGGTATATATGTTCGAGTTAAATAATTCTTTTTGCTTATCACAAGCTCGAGACTTCCTTTATAAAGCTCTAAAGGAATATCTAAGCTAAAATAGCCGTTTTCGTCTGTTAAGGCAGATAATCCGCTGCCTTTTAACTCAACTTTAAATCCTGATTTTATTTTTGATGAATTTGCTTCCGAGTAGGAAAAATCAACATCAATATATCCTAACAGTGATGTAAGCTTAATCTGTGGAGTTGGTGTAGCAGTTTGGTTTCCGGCAGGTTCGTTGCCCGCTAAGAGCTTACCTTCATTGTATACCGGAATATTTGGTGTTTTTGAAAGTGAATTACCTGAAGAAAGTCCAATAGCTGAAAAATCGTTTGTGCTATCCCATCCTGTTACACCTGTAGGTGCCTCAATTCTGAATTGCACCTCTCTCCTGTGTGCTGACTGGCCTCCTGGATATATTGCAGACCCCGGTTCAAATGATATATTGACATAATATATATTGTTAGATGGATCCCATGGCAATAATTTTGAAATCACAGCTCCCTCATTATAGCCTAGAGTTGTTTTAATTTCTTCAGGCTTTACACCCTTTTCAACAAGCTCGGTAATATCAATAAAATACCTGAAGGAAGCATCGTACAATACCTTTGCCGGCCAAGCACTGCGATTTCTCAATGTGGACTTTATGTCGACAAAGTTTGAACCTGTATTTATAGAAGCTTCGACAAAATATTCATCTTCGGTTACTTCTTCAATAGCAGTTAAATTAGGTATAGGTTCTCCCCCATACTCCTGATACATCTTTGCGAGAACTCCTACAAATCCTGCATTATAATCACAAGCAACCTCTGTATACTCATATTTACCGGGGTCATCTGTAAAATGGTCTGTTATATCAGGTCCTCCAATAAGAGCACCTACAATTGTGTGACGTGAGTATCCCGGAACAGTTTTGTCATCGGACCAAGATCCTTGTGCTGTTCTGTGATGCGGATGCTGAGGATAATCTTTACCGTAGCCTATTACATAGCTTCTTCCAGTGCTTCCAAGGCAATAATCTACCTGTGTTTTAGCAAAATTCCTGTATATTTTGGCTTTTTCGCTGGAGCATTCGGACCAGTCGGAATAAACCTCTGCAAGGAAAGCCGTAGTTGTTGCATACCTTAAACATCCCCATGTGTCAAGCCAGGCCAGACCTTTAGGGGTATATTTTATTCTTTGACCATTATATCCAATGGTCCACCAGTCAAGGTTTCTTTCTGTGGACTCTTTATAAATATCTTTGTTGGTTATTCTTGCAAGAAGTAATTGTGTTCCAAAAAGGACATTATCCCAGTTATGTCCCCAATTATAAATTATTGTTCCGTCCTGAGTTCTCTCCCAGTTAGGTACATATGACTCAGCTTGTTCTATGTAGCTCTCATCACCTGTAGCCAGATATAACCAGGTCGCTGCCCATGAAAGCTGGTCGTAACAGCCACTCCACGATTTGTAAAAATCATTTGCTACAGGAGCATATGCAGACTCTGATTTTGTCTGGTCAGTGCTCTTTGTTTTATCTGCAAAGTCCAATAGTTCCTTTGCATGCTTTAAAAGAGTTGCGGCATATTGAGGATCACTTTCTCTAAATGCAATTGATGCTGCAGCCATGGCTGCTGAAGTTGAGGCAACGCAGGTTGTTGCTGTGTTTTTCAGATCGGCCTTGTATGTAATTCTTTCAAGCTTGAGGTCTTTCATAGCCTGCTCAACAGTCTCGGCAGCTCCCCAATATTTGTGATCATACATGCCACCTCCACGCCCCACTTCGAAATAATAAACATAGGGTTCAGGATGGCAGTTTATAAAATAATCCGTTGCCCACTTAATTTCTCTCAGTAAATAATCCAACTGACCGCTTTTTACGAATGCATCCTTATATTCGTATATTGCCCAGCACAGCATTGCAACCGAATAGGACATGGGCAGGTTAAACTTGACGTGGTCACCTGCATCAAACCAGCCTTTACTTAAATCGGCACCAACATCTTTACCGTCATTTAAAACAGCATCTCCCCTCCAGTTGTTTCTGATCCAGTCGGGCTGTTTACCGGCAAGTTGGAACTCATAGAACATTATTGCCTTTTGCAAAGCCTCTCCATAATTGAAGTCCCCTGCTGCACCAATTACACCGGTGGATTGACGAGTTGGAATAACTCCGGTTGTCATCACTAAAACAAGGAACAATGAAAATAATTTTTTTAATCTCTTTTTTCTCTTTTTCATACACTTATACCTCCTAATTCTTGTAAAAACATTATACATAGAATTATCTCTATAATTATTCTATATAATTATTCTATAATATTGGCTGCTAAATTAAAAGTTATATTGTAACGCTTCATCGATTTCATTTGTGGAATAGTATCATTAATAAAGATAACCCGAAATAAGATAAAATTTTATATTATTATAGAGGAATTTGGGAACTTTTGTAGAATGAAATTTTAGAATGAAATAAAATGGAATTTTATTCTTTAATATCGACTATTTGCTACTAATGTATTATTATTAATAATAGATATTGTTATTTTATGCAAATATCTTTAGTTTGATATTGAATCTGCAGAATGAAGGGTTAGTATTGATTTTTTATTACTAAAAAAGACCACAAAGGAAACAAACTATGCTTGCAAAATTTGTTAAAAAGAGTCTTCGTATTTATATTATTGTATGTAATATATTTACAATACTGTTACCTGTGTTTTTAACCGGATTTATAATAAACGGCATAATAAATGGGTATTTGGAAAATGAAATAACAAAGAAAAATCATATAATTGCTTCAACTATATCAAATCAGTTGAACCAGTTGCTTATTTCACCTTCAAATATATTAAGGCATTTTATTGAAGAGGCGGAGCATGATGAAAATTATGACTTTAGCAATCGTGTTTCAATTTTGCTGAAACATTATGATTTATTTGATGATGTGGAAATAATTAGCATGGATGGGAAAATTATTGATGCATACCCCTCTGATGAAAGCTTGATTGGAGATGATGTATCAAAAGAAGATTTTTTTATAGAAGCCAGAGATGTGAAGCTCTATTGGTCCCAACCCTTTATCAATAATAAAACCGGGCAACTGACTGTAAAGGTAGCTGTTTCAGGAGAAAAATATATAATTGCTGCTTATCTCAATCTGAGAAACTTCAGCAATACATCATACAATATAAGCGAAGCTTATGGAAAAGATATTAATGTAGTAGTACTTGACAAAAATGGTACATATGTATCAAATAGCAGCATAAAACGATTGTTTAAGCGTGAAGTTGATCCTAATTTTGAAAAAATTAAAGCATTGGTATCGTCAAAGAAACCCATAGATGTGATATATGACAATAATGAAAAGAAAATAGTAAGTACATCCATGATTCCTGAAACAGGATGGTATGTACTTGTCTATCAATCCTATGATTCCGCTTTTGAGGCTAAAAGCAAAGCAAACATGTTATTTATAATAAGTGCGGTAGTTTCCATTATTCTCTTTTTTATAATATCCTTTATAAGAGCAAACAATATGACAAGGGTGTTTGAAAAGTTTGATAAACAGACACAAGCAATTGCAAGTGGCGATTCAAGTGAAAAGATAAAGATTGACAGTTTTTCCGAGTTCAGTAATCTGGAAGAAAAGTTTAATATCATGATAGAAAAACTTAAATCAAGAGAAGAAAAGCTTAAATGGATTGCTTATAATGATATGCTAACAGGACTTAAAAACAGAAGCTTTTTGTTAAATCATCTGGAATATTTATTGGATAAAGAAAATGGCAGTAAAAGTGTGGGTATCATTTACTTTGATCTTGATAATTTTAAAACTATAAACGATACATATGGACATAGTTATGGAGATAGGCTTTTAAGCGAAGTAGCAAAAAGGCTAAATTATATAAATACCGATGCATATATTATTGCTAGAATTGGTGGAGACGAATTTGTTGTAATAAATCCCTGTTTAGAGGATATTTGGGATATGGTGGACTTTTCCAATAAAATACTTGAGGCATTAGGACGGCCGTTTACATTTGATGATAATCAACTTTTTATCGGTGCAAGTATTGGAATATCTGCATACCCCAATGATGCCCAGACTGTTGAAGAGCTTTTGAAGTGTGCAGATATGGCCATGTATTATGCAAAGGAAAACGGGAAAAACAAGTGGCAGATATTTGATAGTAAAATGAGAAGAATTGTAGAAAGAAATCATAATATCGAAAGGTATTTAAGACAGGCTTTAGATCGCAAAGAATTCTCGTTGTCATATCAGCCACAATACCATACTGAAACAAATAAAATGCGAGGGTTCGAGGTTTTATTGAGGTGGAATAACGAGGAATTAGGCGGAAATGTTGAGCCTGTGGAATTTATAAAGATTGCTGAAAATTGCGGTTTTATCAACGAAATAGGTGAATGGGTCATAAGATCGGCATGTGAGAAACTGGAGTATCTTTGGAATAATTATTATGATGATTTCATGATTTCAGTTAATATCTCGGCTATACAGCTTATGCAGCATAATTTTATAGATATGGTAGAGTCAATTATATCACAGCACAATATATTACCGGAAATGCTTGAGTTTGAAATTACGGAAAGTATTTTTATAGAGTCATATGATCAGGCAAGAATAAATCTTCATAAAATCAAGAAAATGGGCATTAAAATTTCACTTGATGATTTCGGTACAGGTTATTCCTCACTTTCATACTTAAATAATCTGCCAATTGATTCATTAAAAATTGATAGGACATTTGTAAGTGATGTAACAAAGGGAATTTTTAAAGAAACAATGCTTGAATCAATAATTATATTGGCACATAAGCTTGGTCTAAATGTGATTGCCGAGGGTGTAGAGACTAGGGACCATTTGTTCAGCATTAGAAAGTTTAATTGCGATTTTGCTCAAGGTTTCCATTTTAGTGAGCCTATAAAAGAGGCGGATTTGGATAGTTATTTAAGACAAAATGGATATAGAACTTTTAGAGATACAAGTTCCGATTATAGAGATGGTGCCTATTATTACTAAAAGGCACCATCTGACGTTTGATTATTTTTTTCATGTTTATTTATTTTTATTAAATCTTTGATCCTTTATTTCTATCTTACCTGCTTTTCTCAAGTCATTTAATATTTCAGAAAAGGGTTTGCATTTTTCAAGCTTTGTTTTAAGAGTAACAGCATCTTTTATTGTCTCAAAATCAGGCTCATATTTAGGAACAATCTCATTTAACATTACGATATGGAATCCATCGGCTGTTTTAATTACGGGGCTTATGTCACCCTGGTTCAACTGAAAAACTACTCTTTCCACTTCAGGCTGCGTTGAATTTAATGTACCCCTTATTATAAATCCCCTGTCACCGCCTTTTTCCTTACTTGTGCCTATTGATTTCTCCACAGCAAGGCTCTTAAAGTCGGCACCGTTTAACAATTGCTCTCTGACCATTGTTGCGTCCGATTCGGTTTTAAGAACTATCTCACTGTATCTTCTCTTTTCGGGAACAGTGAATTTATCTTTATTGTCCTTGTAATATTTATTGATTTCATCATTGCTTACTTTTATATCTTTTGTAGCGATCATATCAAAAAGCATTGAGAGCCTTAAATCTTCCTTTGCTTCTTCTATAGTCTTATTTATAAGCGAAAGGCTTTCAAGATATGCACTTTCGGAATTATACTCCATTGAAATCCTTCTTTTTAATTCTTTGTCAACTTGTTCGGTTGTAACAGAAATGCCATAGCTTTTTGCTGCGTTTTCAATTACTATATTGTCAATGTATTTTTCAAGAGTGTAGACGCCTGACTTTTTGACTAACAAGTCATTAATTTCCGATTCTTTTATATCTCTTCCATCAACAACTGCTACTACATTTTCCTTTGGTGCTGTCAAATTGCTGATTAGATAAAAGGTACCAATTCCTAAAACAAAACCTATTGCCAAAAACAGCATTCTTATCTTCAGTGCATTTTTTGTCAAACCCTTCATTTGTATGTTCCTCCTTGCTTGATTTAAGGCAAAATTCTTTCAAAAACTCATAGTTTCATTTTATACTATCAGCATTCGACTTGTAAAGACATGTTTTATTACTGCATTTTTACTTGTTTCAGTCATCGAAATCCAGCTTCCTTATAGCCATAGTCGGACAAACATTCGTACATTCTCCGCAGTTGACACATTTTTCATAATTTATGACTGCCAGCGAGCCTTCCATACTGATAGCATCATGCTGACATGTTTTGGCACATTTTGTACAGCCTATGCAGCCTACTTCACAGTTTTTCTTTGTCACAGGCCCCTTGTCCTTGGAACGACACATGACGGAATATTTTTTCTCTTTCGGCACCATTTTTATAAGACCTTTAGGACAAGCCTCAATACATTTACCGCAGCTTTTGCATCTATCCTCTATTATCCTTGCAATGCCCCCTGTTATGGCAATTGCATTAAAAGCACATGCCTTTACGCAGCTTCCATGTCCCAAACATCCGTAGGAACAAGCTTTATGCCCGTTAAAAAGCTGTGCTGCAGCAGCACAATCGTCTATTCCATGGTATATATACTTTTCATTGCTTACACTGCATCTTCCGTTGCATAAAACCCTTGCAGCATATTTTTTTACACCTTCGGTCTTTACTCCCATAATGGCTGCAGCTTTCTGTGCAACAGCATCTCCTCCCACCGTCCCAACCTACATAGAAATTAAGATGCTTGGCAATATCACGCAACTTGAAATAGTTGTTGCCATTGATGCCATATGCTACAAATCCCTTGTATAACCCTGATATTCTGATTGAAGCGGTAGTTTGCTTTGCTGTTTGCTTTGACTTTGACGGAAAAACTGTCAATTCCCCTCCTACTGCCTTATAATCCTGACCTATAGCAATGGAAATCATCTGTTTGGATTGATCCCAATATACATTAAATTTTTTGGATGATTTTCTAAGTGCCATTGCCAGATCCCGCAATTTGAAATAGTTATTTCCTTTTATGCTATATGCATTGAACGGTACCACAGTGCCGTCTATAATTATGGTTGAAGATGTCGGCGAAGCCTCCTGTGGTGTATTGTCTATTTTTACAATATTGCCTTGGTCTCCCTTGAAAAATTCCAGTATTATCCAAGGAGTTATATCAGCCTGAACATCAATACAATAGCCGTTTGATACAAAAGCTTTAAGGTCTAAGCTTGTACTGGAATTGCTTTTTGTGTTGATGTACGCAATGATTCTATCAACAGTTTGCTTATCCAGTTTTTGAAGAAGTATTTCTTTTACCTTTGATATCGAATCATCGTAATTAGAATTAACAGCTTTATTTTTTATTCTTATTTCCAAAAAAGGATCGTTTTGGTCAAAACGAGTATTAATTATTGTGTGAAAATCGTTACTATAAACAGGTGTAAGTTTGAAGCCTTCTACATCATTATCGTCATTATCATCAGTTTTTGGAGCATATGTATATTTTGCAATTTCAGACCACTTGGAGAAATATTGTTCATATCCTGTTTCTGTTTCTATCTCACTCCAGATCCTAATTCTTACCTGAAGTTTTTCTACATTTCCATCCGGAGATAATTCTTTCAATTCAACATGCTTGTAACATGTACCATCGGGGTCGGGATAGGAACCTCCACTGTTCATATATTTAGGAGTGTCCATGTCATTTTCCCAATGAGCCGTATACATCCAATCTTTATTATCATTGACGATATAATCTATCTGATAATGGATGCTTTTATCTGTAATAACTTTTTTATTCTTATTGTCATATACCTTAAATTTTATTCTAAATTCATAATCACCCATTCTTTCTATTTTTATATCGGTTGCACTAAAATCATTCTTTTCGCCCTGTACAAAAGGCTTAGGATCTTCTGGTTTCTTATTGTACAAGTCTGTCACATCTTTTAATACACCGTTTTCCAATTTCCAATATTTCTTAAACGGACAATACCCGTCCACAGACACGTGTGAACCCAAAGACTTGATTTGGTCTCCATAATTTTTCATCTCATCAACATATGTATTGTCGCCTTCAAACTTGTCATTTCCTGTAAATCTGAAGTTTGGATCCTTATATCCCTCAATAGTTATAAAAACATCCTTCTCTTTGTCATATGTGATGGAATAGTAATCATATCTGACAGGTAAAACTTCTTTACCGTTTTTATCTATTAAACCGACCCTCGAAATTTCATCTCCTGTTATGCCGGTAACTTTATATCCGACTTTGGCATAGCCGTTCTCAAAATTATATGTGACATACCAGTTTCTGTCTTCAAAAAGTCGATTACCCGATGCATCTACAAAGAATGCCTTCTTTGGTGTACGCACGGCAAGAAAACCTTCAGAAAAGCAATCCGGTGCTGTCATCCCATTTTCCCACCAGCTTGCTTTATTCCAATTGGAATCTACAAATATGGGATTTGCATTTCCGACACCCGCTTTTCTCCAGCCGTATTTCAATTCTTCTGCCCAGGAAAATACATCCGTTCTTGTAATCTCATTGCCGTTTAAATCATATACAATGATACCCGGAGTTTGAGATCTGTAACCGTTGCTTTTTAGAACACTGTTTGGAAAAACATGTATTTCAGATTCCAGTACATCGATTCTGAAAATATAGTCTTGATTCTGAGGCAATACTATTTTCCCATCAGGAGAGGCAACGTTGTATACTGTAGATCCATTTATTTCTTTTGATACGACGCGGTATCCTTTTTTGTTATTATATGGATTTAAATTGTAGTCTGATTTTTCAAGTGATTCAGGAGTAATTCTCCAACCGTTTCCAATATCTAAATTGACATTTGAAGAGGCTATATCTGCATAAATTGTCTGTGTAGATAATGTAAAGACCAGTGTGTACATAACACAGATAATTAAGCTCTTTAATTTCAAAATTAGGTCCTCCTTTTTTGTATTTCATTATTCATTATATTATCATTACATAAATTTGAAAATACCCATTTTTCAAAATAATTATCGGTTCTATTGGCAAATACTTTTAAGGCTCAAAAACAAAGCTTGCACCTGGAGTCTCCATAAAAGATACGCTGGGCAATTTCGCGAAGAGAATGGTAACCCAGGACTTTAAGCAGAAAACATTATATCGAAATAGATTCAATGAGCTTATTGCGACAGACAGCGATAAGCAATTGGTATATACTCAGCTTAGAAAGGTAAGTGACAAAAGTGATTGGTGGAGAGTCCCTATTGAAAGAGCTCCCCAGCAAACCGGCTTTAATATAATACCCCTTTCACCTAACGGAACAGGAAACAGGCGTATTGTAAAAGTGAATTTCAACGGACTAATGGAGCCGTCAAGGGGAACCGACTGGCGGGCATGTATTGTTGTTCAGGATGACTTAGGAAATACAAGGTACTCAACCCTATGGAACAAAGGCGAAAACTCTGTCACACTTTCAAGTAACGAAAATAAGGTATTTTTGGTTGTTATTGCTACGCCCGATAAACTTATTCCATTGGATGCTTTTGCTGATGAGACAAAATCACCATTTATGTCTGCACCCGAAAAGCAAACAATGCCATATGAAGTACAAATAATAGGTGCAGTTCCGTTTGAGGCACAAAATATCACAGCCGGTATAAGCGGCGGCAGGCACCCTAACGGCGGAGGATTTGTGCAAAATACGGCAAGAGTAGATTCAACTGCATATGTAGGACCTAATGCGGCAGTTTTAGGAAATGCCAGGGTGCAAGGTAATGCCAGAATTGAGGATTATGCAGTTATAAAAGGCAGTGCGGTTGTATCGGGCAATGCAATTGTCAGCGGTCACGCCATAGTAAAGGATAATGCCATAGTAAAGGATAATGCAAAGGTAAGGGATTTTGCAGTTGTTATGGGAAACACGCAAGTTACAGGAAATGCTAAGGTTTTAGAGAGTGCGACCGTTAAAGAAAAAAGCAAAATCACCGATAACGGTATTGCTAAAGGATTGGCAATTGCAGCAGGAGAAGGTGTTATATCAGGAGAAGGAATGGTGGACGGTGACTATATAGACAGCACTAATATAGCCAAAGGTGTTGCATTCGGATGGCTTAGAGGTCAGGATTATGCTTTTTCACGTCCCTATACCCCATCGCTTTTTGCAGGTTACGAGTTTAGTACCTCTAGCAGCGTTTTTGCAAGGGATAAATATGGGGTGACACATGGCATAATAAGAGGCAATCCTGTTTGGTCTGCTTCTTCAGGCGGCAAATCAGGCATATTGCAATTAAACGGTGTCGACCAATATGTGGTATTGGAAAACTCAGTATCTGATTTTAAGGATATTGAAATAAGGGCATCAGTTCGTTGGGACGGCGGTAACGCTAATCAAAGGCTCTTTAATTTCGGATCTTCACAGGATAAATATATGTACCTGACACCATCTGACGAAAATGGAAAAGTTAAGTTCGAAATAAGAAACGGCAGCAATGTTAAAACTTTGGTAGGAGATACTTCATTGCCTATTGGAAGCTGGGCTGATGTAAGACTTGTTTTAACAGGCGATACGGGAATTTTATACATCAATAATACACCTGTTGCGGTTCAAAATAATATCAATATTAACCCCGAAGATCTCAACGCTCCTAATGTAAATTCACAAAGCAACAGCAATTACATAGGAAGAGGAGTACTTCCCGACCAGCCTTTATTCAAAGGTGCCATAGACTCGTTCCATATATATTTCAAACCTTTAGATTCGGTTATTCCATCTGTTTCCGTAAAGCCAACACCTACACCTACTCCGAATGGAAATGTTCTTTCGGGCTATGTATCTCAGGATTTTGCATCATCGTCAGCTGCAATAAAAAGCGGGTTTAAAGTGGAGATTTTGGGTACAGCTCTTTCTACTGTGACTGATAACAATGGATATTTTTATCTTCCAAATGTTCCTGCAAACGCTTCCGGATATACAGTGAGAATCAGCAAGGCAGGCTATTTGCAAAGGGATATTGGAAATGTTAAAATCGATGGAACAGATATAAGTCTAGGCTCAATGACTTACCCTATTATATTGTTTGCCGGAGATATAACAAAGGATGGCACCATCAATATGGCAGATGTTATAGAAATGGCCAAAGGCTTCAATGCTACATCAGGAGATGCTAAATACATTGATGTGTGTGATTTAAATAAAGATAACACAATTAATATGGCTGATATAGTCATAATTGCAAAGAATTTCTCAAAGAATACAAGAAGTTATCCTATATAGCTGTAGATTTGATAATAAGTTTTAATGCAAAATTTATCTCTTAATTAAAATAGCAGGCTATTATTGTATATGTATATAGCCTGCTATTTTCTCAAGCGCCTTAGAATTTTATAATCTATTAAATAAATAAAATTAAATTTATGATTTTAAATATCTATTTTAAAATTATATTTTTTTATATTTTATATTTTTATATTTATATATTTATATATTTATATATTTATATATTTATATATTTATATATTTTAAATCTCTATATATTTTTAGTTCATAAGTTTATAATCTTACAATACTGAAAACTTATAAACTGTAGTATGTATATACTCTTCACCGGCTCTAAATATCGGTGACGGAAAATGCTTGTGCTTTAACGAATTTGGAAAGTATTGAGTTTCGAGACAAAATCCGTATCTTCTCGTGTATTGCACATTACCTTTTCCTTCATGGTTTCCTTTAATATGGTTGCCTGTGTATAATTGAATCCCAGGTTTAGTGGTATATACTTCCATAAACCTTCCGCTCGCAGGGTCATATACTTCGGCAGCCAACTTGAGGTTATCCCCTGATTCGTTTAAGACAAAGTTATGGTCGTACCCTTCGCCATTTACAATCTGGGGATCATTAGAATTTATTTCTTGACCAATGGGCTTCATGGAAGTAAAATTCATAGGGGTATTAAACACTTCAATGATTTCGCCGGTAGGTATACACTCTTCATTTATAGGAGTAAACTTATCGGCATAAATCTTTATATTATGTTTTAAAATATCCCCTGCATCATGTCCTGTCAAATTAAAATATGAATGGTTTGTAAGGTTTATTACAGTGTCTTTATCCGAAACTGCATGATAATCAATCTTAAGAGCGTTATCATCTGTAAGGGAATAAATCACAGTGACATTTAAGTTACCGGGATAATTTTCCTCACCGTCTTTGCTTAAATATGTAAGCTTTAAACACTCTTGATTGTTTTCCGACACAATATCAGCGTTCCATACGACCTTGTCAAATCCCTTGATTCCACCATGAATATGGTTATTTCCATCATTTTTTACAACATGATATTCTACTCCATTGATTTCGAAGCATGCATTCTCTATTCTATTTGCATGTCTCCCTATTATAGCACCAAAATACAAGTCATCCCCTAAATAATCTTTTAGCTTATCATATCCCAGTACAACATCCTCATAATTTCCATTTTTATCAGGTGTAAAAATGGAAATTATGATTCCCCCAAGGTTGGTTATTTTAACTTTTATGCCATTTTTGTTGTACAGGGTAAAAATATCTATATCGTTCCGATCCAATCCATCAATAAATTTCTCTCTTATAATACTCATTGGGTATACCTTCTAAAAATATTAGTCTTCTAAAATATATTTATTGAGCATGCTTTCGAGAACTTCCTGTCTTCCGGACACGTTCTTGATCTGGTCATTCTCCAATGCATACTTTTCCAACTCTTTAAAGCCAACTTTTCCGTTAACTATATCGCTTCCTATTCCGCTCCTGTAGCTTGCGTAACGGTCTGCTATGACTTTATCGAATTTGCCTTCAGAAACCATTTTGTAAGCGATCTTAAGACCCTTAGCAAAAGCGTCCATTCCAGCGATATGAGCATGGAAAAGATCTTCCGGCTCAAATGAACCTCTTCTTACCTTTGAGTCGAAGTTCAATCCACCGGTTGTGAAACCGCCTGCTTTAAGAACTTCATACATACAAAGAGTTGTATCGTAAATATTTGTCGGGAATTGGTCAGTATCCCATCCTAAGAGCAAGTCGCCCTGATTTGCATCAATACTTCCAAATGCATTGTTTATCCTTGCGGTATACAATTCATGCTGGAATGTATGAGCAGCAAGTGTAGCATGGTTTGCTTCTATGTTCATCTTGAAATGGTTTTCAAGACCGTGAGCTCTGAGGAAACCTAAAACTGTTGCAGTATCGAAATCATACTGGTGTTTTGTAGGTTCCTTTGGCTTCGGCTCAATGAGGAACTGTCCCTTAAAGCCTATTTCCTTTGCATAATCAACTGCCATTCTCAAGAATCTTCCCATGTTGTCAAGTTCAAGCTTCATATCTGTGTTTAAGAGTGTTTCATAACCTTCTCTTCCACCCCAGAATACGTAGTTTTGTCCACCGAGCTCTAAAGTTATTTCCATTGCCTTTTTAACCTGAGCTGCTGCAAATGCAAAAACATCAGCATTTGGAGATGTTGATGCTCCATGCACAAATCTTGGGTTGCCGAAAGCATTAGTAGTTCCCCAGAGAAGCTTTACATTGCTTGTTTTCATATATTCCTTTATAAGAGAAACTATTTCATCAAGTCTCTTATTTGTTTCTCTGAGAGTTGATGCTTCAGGTGCTATATCCCTGTCATGAAAACAGAAGAATGGTACACCTAACTTTTCGCAGAACTCGAAATTTGCAGCAACTTTTGCTTTAGCAAGTTCCATCGGATCAGTTATGTTGTCCCATGGTCTTATTGCAGTACCGGGTCCGAAGGGATCACCGCCTGTTCCCTGGAAAGTATGCCAGTATGCAACTGCAAATCTCAGATGATCCTTCATTGTTTTTCCGCCTATAACTTCATCAGGGTTATAGTACTTAAACGCTAATGGATTATCGGAGTCTTTGCCTTCGTATTGAATTTTTTTAACATTACTAAAAAATTCTGACATCTTTTTGCCTCCTTTAAATTTATTGAATAAACACTAATGTTTATTTCCCAAAGAAAACCTTTAACGGTATTATGGCTGAGCCAAGCACTGAAGCTCTTTCACCCAGCTTTGACTCAGTTATTTCAACATCCTTTGATGTTTGCTTTAATGCCTTGCACTTAACAATTTCTTTCAAATTATCAAGTACAATATCTGAATAATTTACAAAATCTTTTCCGAGGACTATTTTCTGAGGACTTAATAAATTTACAATACTTGATATTGCAAGACCTAGGAATCTTGCCGATTCAAGGAGAATGTTCCTTGATACGTCATCTCCCTCTCTTGCACAATCTATTATTGATTTTGCATCTATTTCCTCAACATCCTCTATATCATTAAGCTTTGAAGCAATACCCGACTTTACCAGTCGTTTTGCCTGCTCCACCATATGAGCAGTTGATGCTATTGTTTCAAGGCATCCATAATTTCCGCACCTGCATTTTAAACCGTTTGAATCGACAACAATATGTCCGACTTCTCCCGTAATACCGTTTGCTCCGCGATATGGCTTGCCGTCAATAAAAATTCCGGAACCTATACCTGATTTAATATTTACACAAACGAAGTTACTTATTCCTTGACAGGTGCCTATCCAATTTTCACTTATTGCTGATGCCATGGCTTCATTTTCAAGATACACATTAACACCTTTAAGGTCTGGGAACTGACCTTTTATATCAACATTTTCCCATCCCATATTGGGAGCAAATATCACTTTGCACTCTGAGCTGTCTACCATACCAGGCACTGACAGTCCAATCCCCATAAGCCTTTCTGTTTTTATGGAGTGGTCCTTCAAAATTCTTTTGATTTCTTTTTGAATAACCTTCATAACATTTTCAAAGACCAGTGTTTTAGGCATAGCCAGCATTTTTTCTTCTATGATGCGGCTGGTGATATCCATTAAAACCAGGCTTATATAATTAACATCCATGTCCACTCCAATGGTATATAAGGACTCCGGTTTAAGTTCCAATAGAACCGGTCTCCTGCCACCCTTGGATTCGCCAATTCCGCTTTCGGAAATATATCCCATTTCCAAAAGCTCAGACACGATACTTCCGATTGCCGTAGGTGATAATCCCGTGAGTTTAGACAATTCAGCTCTTGAAATTGCTTTGTGAACCCTTATAGTATCCAAGATGACTGTTTGGTTAAACTCCTTGAGAAATCTGTTATTACCCACTATCTTACCTGTCATTGTCTGCTCCTTTTTATATCATTGAAAAGTTATTTGCATTTTGCAAAGCTTTACAGAATTGATGAAACATCTGCAAAGTCCGTTTTCAATGAAGTGTAAAGGTGTTTGTATATTTCATAATATTTATTGTATTTGCTGTTTAACGCCATATCTGCCTGCTGCTTGGTCTTGACGCTTATCACCTTATCGCAAGCTTCCATAACGCTGCTGTAAATACCTGCACCGACGCCTGCAAGAATTGCTACGCCAAGAGCAGGACCTTCACTTGAGTTTATGGTAGTTATCTCAGTGCCGAATATATCTGCCTGCATCTGTCTCCATAGAGGACTCTTTCCGCCCCCTCCGGATGCCCTGACTTCGGAAACGTTTACTCCCATTTCCTTAATAATTTCCAGGCAGTCCTTAAGGCTATAAACTACGCCTTCCATTACAGCTCTTATCATATCAGGCTTTTCATGCTTCGCAGATAACCCGAAGAATACACCTTTTGCATTAGGATCAAGGTGTGGCGTTCTTTCACCCATAAGGTACGGTAAATATATCAAACCGCTACATCCTGCAGCAACTTTTTCTGCTTCCTTATCCATCAGCATGTATGGATCCACTTTCATGAGCTCGGCAGTTCTTATTTCTTCTATACAGAAGTTGTCACGGAACCACTTTAATGAAAGTCCGGCACCTTGAGTTACACCCATTATATGCCATGTGTTTGGAACCGCATGACAGAATGTATGTACCCTGCCTTTCGGATCTATGCTTACATTTTCAGAGAATGCAAAAACAACACCGGACGTACCGATTGTAGAAGATACGACACCGGGTTTAACTATTCCGTTTCCAATAGCACCTGCAGCCTGGTCACCTGCTCCGCCTACCACTATGGTTCCTTCTTTAAGACCTGTAAGTGATGAAGCTTCTTTATTTACCTTACCGGTAACCTCCTGGGACTCGTAAAGCTTTCCAAGCATGCTCTTTTCTATTCCGAGCTTATCCAAAACTTCGTCGCTCCATTTACGTCCCGGTATGTCCATAAGCTGCATTCCGCTGGCATCGGAAACTTCTGTTGCAAATTCTCCTGTCAGCTTGAATCTTATATAATCTTTGGGAAGAAGTATCTTGGCTACTTTAGAATAGACGTCAGGCTCATTATTTTTTACCCAAAGGATTTTTGATGCCGTAAAACCGGTCAAAGCCGGATTTGCAGTTATTTCTATGAGCCTTTCCTTACCTATTAATGAAGTGATTTCATTGCACTCGGCTGAGCTTCTCTGATCACACCATATAATGGATTTTCTGAGAACGTTGTAATCCTTATCTAAAAGAACTGCACCATGCATTTGTCCGGAAAGTCCTACACCCTTTATTTCAGATGCATCAACACCACTTTTGTAAATTACTTCTTTAATAGTATTACATGTGGCTTTCCACCAGTCTTCGGGGTCCTGCTCTGCCCAACCTATGTTCGGCTGGTATAAAGGATACTCTCCAACACTGCTGGCTATGGTATTACCCATTTCATCAAATAATACCGTCTTTGTACCGGATGTACCGATATCAATTCCCAATAAAAATGACAAGCATAATCCCTCCCCTTACAAAATTAAATAGAATTTTAAGACTTTGTAATATCATATTATTAACTATAATTAATTATAACATTAATCAATAAATTAATCCACTGTTTTTATAAAACTTTATAATAAGAGTTTAAAAACTTTAAAAAACATAAAAAAGCCCAAAATAAGTGGATTTTTAAATCATTTAAATACTTTAAGTCAAAAAAATGAATAAAAAATGAATTTTTTAATAGCCTATATTTTTAATAGCCTATAAATGAAAATATTTATAAAAAGAAAGCTGCAACCTTCAAATTTAAGGATTTGAGGGTTACAGCCATAATATGATTTTTGATGTACAAAATACTTAAATCACTTTAGAACGGTTGATTACCGTACAGGAGCTCATTTTCATAAAACACTGCGACCTTGTCCCAAGGAGTATATTCGATTTCGGGATTAAAGGAATAATCGTTTGTAAGTGTATACTTAGAACCGTCATCTTTCTGAAGCCTCAGACTTAATTCCAAGTTATCTCCTGCCGCAAGTATACCTGAGGATTCATCAAACCCAATTTCCAGACAAGTATCGGCAGTAGCAGTTGGAGTTGTAAGTTTTATAATATTTCCTTTTACTTTAACTCCTGTTTTACTTGCATATTCACACGAGAATTTTTCTTTAGCTCCGCCTTCACTTGTATAGTAGTACTTAATGGTCATTTTTGAAAGATCAATGGGTGTATTTCCTGTATTTGTGATTTTTATCCCCGGTTTGATCGCTGATGCAGAGCTATCATTTCCCTGGTTTTTTGTTTCAATGCTTACCTTTAGTTCTTTTTCAACAATAGGACCGCTTGGCTCTGCACCATATTGAATTACTCCTGCTACGTATCCCGGTACATTGATGGCATCAATATAGTTTTCGGAATTTACATAGGAATAATCGTTCAACTGATTAAATTTTGACCAATCCTTAAGTGCTATACGGGAATTAATTTCTACAGCAGCACCGGGCTGCAGTTTACCTGCCGTTGATTTAAAGCCTATTTCTACATAATAGTCGGCTGTTGCTCTTGGATCCGTCATTTTTACAAATCGTGCCGTCACATTTGATGCTCCTATGGATGACCAATCGCAATAGAAATTCTGATCGATTTCTTTATCAACGGTATAGTAATATCTTACCTTAACATCTGCTAAATTAATTGCATCTTTACCGGTGTTTACTACCTTTATGTTTGCATAGATTGTATCAGAATCGGCTTTTCCTTTACTTTTTGCCATTACCTTTATCTTACCGTTTGTTATAGCAGTTACATCAAATATATAGCTCTTGCTGCTTACATTGCCTGCATTATCTTCAGCTGATATCACCAGGGTATTGGTTCCCTTAAAGGCCGCAAGGCTTAATGATTGACCGCTGACTACAGGAATACCGTTAAGTGTGGCAGTAAAGCTGTTTAAACCGGATACATAATCCGATACATTGAAATTAAGCTTAATGGTATCGGAAGTCTTGTATTGTTTGCCCTCAGGCATAGCAATATCAATTACTGGAGCAGTTGTGTCAACCTTATAAGTCTTTTCCTCAAGGATTCCTTTATCACCGTTTTCATCAACAGCATAAGCCTGAATTTTTGATATTCCATCCTTAAGTTCAAATGGTTCGGTGTACTTTATGAATTCGCCGTCATTTACGTTATAGTAAATTTCAGGGTTTGATCTGTTGTCAACAGAAAGTCCTACAAGAGGGTTAGATACATAGTAATCGTTCTTACCGTCCGGTTTTACCGGAATAATAGATCCTATTACAGTTCTTAAGCCCCCTACGGCTACTTCTATTGTTTTTACCGCTTCACTGCTTTTACTTGATGCCTTTACGGTTACTTTGTATATACCCTTCGGTGCATCCGCACGGACAGCTATTGACATAACTACTGAAGCATTAGGAATTATGCTTTCTTTGTCAAGCAATACATCTATATACTCGCTGGAGCTTTGTGCCGATATGCTTGTTTGCTCATCGGTTCCTTTTACAAAGATATAAATGTCATCCGATTCTCCGGGCATTAAGGTTATTCTTTCCTGAGAATACAGCTTCACAGATTTCGATGAGATATAGAGCATAACCTTGTTTGATTCAACATCATTTTTTCTGACGTAGATTTCTCCGCTTGTTGAATTTATCGGTATTTTTAATGTTATACGGTCTTTTGTATAGCTCAGCACGTCAATTTTTTTGTCGCCAAGCATTACATCGCCTGATTCACCGAATCCATATCCGAAAATGTCTATGACACTATCTTCCAGCACAGTCAATCTGCTTAGGCTTGAAATATACGGATCAGGATAAGATTCTGATACTTCAATTTGCATAGCTAATTCTGCACCGTCATTTGAGCATACCTTAAAGGAGTAGATACCGAGCGGAATATCTTCAGGAGCACTTATATCAACAATTGCAAGTTCTCCAGGCTTGTATTGTTCTTTATCAAGACTGATATTCCATCCTTCCGGAATATCCCCCAATTTAAGCTCGACAGTGTCATCAAATCCATTTTCGGAGGCTAATCCGAAGAACATCTGTCCCTTATCTCCTGCAGTTATAACAGTATGAGTTTTGTAGCTTATAAAGCTATACTCCGGTTTTTTGATCTCAACACTTAAAGATATCTTATCACCATTAGGTCCGGTTATATCAAGTGTTGTTTCTCCGGCTTCAATACCCTTTGGTATTAGGAGCTTAAGGTATCCGTTTTCTCTTTCAAGGATTTGGAGTGCTTTTCCGTTTATAGAAGCTGTTGTACCTTCATAGAAGCCTTCTCCAAATACCTCAACAATTGTTTCATTGTCGTTGATCCATTCTTCGGGCAGTACCTTTTCTCCTTTAACAGCAGGATACACAATATTAATATTAAATGTTATATCTTTAAATATGTCGCTGTTACCGAAGCTTTCTATGCGAGCCTTAATTGTTGATTTTCCGGCTGCCAAACTGTCGGGAGCATAAATCTCATAATTCAACTTGGAAGTCGCTGAAGAAATATCTACAGTTTTTTCCTTGAAAGTAAGAACTAGCCCATCATCGTTTTGAAGAACCTTTCCAACCGCATAATCATATGCTGTCGATGTTTTAGTAGGAGCCGCATTTGTTATTTCAATGGTTCCGCTAATTGTTTGTCCTAAAGTTATTTCCAAATCATTTATTGCAGGTGTTGCTTCAAAGCTGTTCACTACTTGCTTTTTATCTTTTATTGTCACACCTACATATTCGGATTTTTCGCCCTCAACGCTTTTGCTGTCGTAAGGTGCTATTGCAACCTCAAGCCTGTCATTTGCTTTATATCCGGGCATTTCAACCTCTGTCAAATAACCTAGGTTTATTACTTCCTCTTCTTGGGTTACTGTGTTGCGGACGTACATATTAAAGCCTTTTGCTCTGCTTTTGTTTATGTCGTCAAATCTTACCAATATAGAAGTTTCTCCGTTTTCGGAAACCAACAGGTTTTGAACAGGTGCCAATGCCAAATCCGAGTTGTCTATTTTGATGCTTCCTGTTGCGTATGCCATTTTTCTCGGCAAATCGGGTTCAATTTCAAGTGCTGCATAAATATAGTATGTTCCTGAATCAAATGCTTTAGTATCGATATTTACCTCAAAGCTGCCGTCATAATCCACCAAAGCTTCACCTGCAGCAATTCCCGCGAATGAATTAGGTATTTCCGAGAGGTATACGGTTACTTTTGAACCGGCTTTTGCATTTTCAGCCTTGCCTGTTACGACGTAATTGCCGTCTGCTGTTTCATCCAAAGCCGAAGGCGTTGTTACAATAATGCTTGGTACTGCGTTTTTACCGAACACTTTCATAGCATAAGTGCCTTCAGGAATATTTCTAACATCAACACGCCACTCACCCGGCTCAGGATTTAAAACAACCATGATCATGCTATCTTCATAATGAGCCGTTTCAACATATGGATCACCTTCACGGTATTCCTTGCCTGATGGCGAGATTAATACAACTTCCGGGTCCCCTTCAAGATAACCGATTGTGAAAATGAGTCTTTCAAGTTTGCCTTCTTCAGCTGTATGAATCATATCTCCTAAAGATAATGAAGATGATGCAAAAAGGGACCTTCCTGTATACAATTTGCTTTCAGGATATGGTACGTTAAATGCCATTGTGTTTTCTTGTATTGTACTTTTACTACTAGCAGTATTTGCCATAATTCTTTGATTACTTGCAGGAGGTGCATTTAGTGCAAAAGGATTATAAATCTGGTATTCATCCAGATCATCAAACCAATGGAGATTTCCGCCTGTATCAACGAAAGCACCAACGTCACCTAGCGGCCATATGCTAACCCATCCTTTAACACCATGTTTTCCGTTTTTGAACAAACCAAACTCCGCTCCACCTGAAAATAGTTTAATACTGCTTGTAGGAATAGGAGGAAGAAGTGTTATGGATCCAAAGGGTGTTTTAATCTTCACACCTTTAAAGAAGAAGCCCTTAGGAATCTTGAACGTTGCGTTTGCCCCACCGCTTAAATCAACTCCGTTGCCATAAGGGAAAACATTGAGGTAAGCGTTTCCTTCTACAAATTTAAGATCAATATTTACATCCAATGTAAAGCCTTTAGGACTGAGTACTGCAATGGCAGATCCTTTAGCCATACCGTATAATACTGTGAGATCACCTTTCAAAGCCCATGTAGGATTCTTGATGTCAAGCCACATGTTCGCTTTGCCTTTTACTATTCCTAATCCATTTGAATCTTGTATTCCGGCACCAAGACCTATTCTAATTCCGCTGTCAAAATATTTATGCATTTCTTTAGGAATATCTGCACCTGGAGGGCCAAATGCCAGAGAACCGCTTATCTCGTAAATGTTAAGCCCTGTTCCGCCTATGGGTATTCCTTTTCCGGACAGAGTATATGTCATAATGGCATATTCCAGCCCCCATGGATATTCATTTGTAATATTTCTGAATGCCACTTGTGCACTTAAAGTACCTGCCCCTTGAATGAACACGGCTCCCTGTCCTTCTACCCTGAAGCTTCCGTCATCATTAATCACAAATTCTGCTAAAATGTCTCTAAAGGACAGAGCATTGCCAACGCTGAAATTAGGCAGTGCAAATCTCCCACCGGATATGCTGAGACCTGATGGTGTTATGCTTACACCGTTAAAAGCAAATTCAGCATTATTGGCTATTTCAGGAAGTCTAAGCTTAACGCTTTTAAATGTAATCTTTTTGTTTACCGGGTCAAGCATAGGCTGTTCGATGATAAGTGAAAAACCTGCAATAGATTCCTTGATGCTTGGCAGACCTGCTGAACCATAGAAGCTTCCGTCTCTTCTAATGCCCGCATTTACTATTGTTATTGACCGAGTATTCATGTTGCCGGGCAGTTCAACAAATATCTTTTCAATGCTTATTCCATCAGCATTAAAATATAAGTTTTCAATAGTTGAATTAAATCCTCCGAATTTCAGTTTTATTGAACTTATACCTGCATCAAAACTTTTAATCTTTCCATCCCATGATACTTCAAATTTCTTTAGGTCAATTGATTTACCTTGCAAGCCTTCAATAATAACACCCTGTCCGAATAGAATCTGTCCTGCAAAGGAGAATCCTTCATTTGATATGCTTGCCTCGGTGAATTTGCCGTGTACTTCGGAGCCGCAGATATCAAAATAAACCCCGTCGGTACTTTGAACAGTGAATGATATAATTCCTCTTGTGCTTGAAATCACACATGACTTTATGGCTATACTTTTTCCGCCAAGGCCTATGGGAAGTGAATCTGACAGGCGTACCATACCGCCTATGTCAAACAAAAGCTCACTTGAGGTGGATGTCTTTGAAATATTTACGCTGCCATTTGTAACCTTTATACTGTTAAAGAAATTAATGTCAATATTTTCTAAAGATATATCAGCCGATACAAGCTTTCCGGTAGTATCAAACTGAAATTTTCTCGATTTAAGCTCAATTTTTTGCATATCAGCAGGGAAAATACTTCCAAACCTCATTGTTCCTTCAGCAGAAATCATTAAGTTGCCGTTGTTTCCTTGCTCCAGATAGATTTCAGGATTATCCATGAATATTCCAGGTATTAATTCAACAGTTCCCTGTTTTTTATATCCCACAAGCAGTTCTTTTATTTTTCCATCTGTTGTCAGTGTGAATTTCTCAATATCAATTTCGGCATTTTTTAAAGCCAAAGGAGCAGCTGAAGGCAATATAATCTTTCCGCCTAAGGAAATTGTATCAAGGCTGTCTATAGATACATAAATATCTTTGCCTGATATTTCCCCAATAAGCTTTGAAACACCGCTAATAGTGGTATTTGCCTTAATATCTGTCAATTTTCCTGATGTATCGAATTTAAGGCTGCTTATGTTTATTTCTCTTTTTGACAGAACGCCTGGAGCTTCAGATGGAAGAACGAATGTACCTGAAACACTTATACCCATGGGACTGCCTGATTTTTGCACGCAGCTTATTGTGTAATTTTTAACCTTCAACCCACCTGCAAACGATGTTTCCGAAGGGTTGGTTATTTGTGCATCAACATCGGTTATGCCGGATTCGTGATCGATAATGAATCTGTTGATAGAAACGGTAGCATTGCTAAGCCCTCCCGGCAAATTACCCGATAATGAGAGGCTGCCTTCAACAGCAAACTGCCATTTACCTTTACTTTCGTCCTTTATAACCTTTACTTTTCCGGATTTGACCTTTACATCCGCCATAAGGATGCTACCCGAAGCTATATCTGCTTCAGCTTGAACATCAATAATGTTTCCGTTAGCATCAATTACAAAACTTATAATATTAAGCTCAATTCCGGATAATATTCCCGGCAGGTCTGTTGAAAGTGCTAGTTTTCCTTTCAACTCAACTTTTAAAGGTTGATCCTCGGTTTTTGTAATCATTATCGAACCGGATGCTAGCCTTGTTTTTCCTATCAGAATTTTATCCTGTGGATTGTATGAAATAACATCTCCGCTGGCTGAAACAGTCTTTATATTACCTTCATGGTCAATGGTAAGACTGTGTATTTTAAACTCCGACCCACCCAAAAAGCCTGGGAAAGTCTTGTCTAAAATAATCTTGCCGTCTTTTATGTACATTTCATCTGAATTTACACCTAATTTGTTAACCTGAGCCTTTATTCCGGGGGCTAGATCGAAGTCAAATGTTTTACCATAAGAGCAGTCAAAATATTCTATTTGTGCATCTTTGTTTATTACAAGGCTGTTTACGTCAAGCTTTTGATTAGCTAGAGGCTTTATATTGAAGTTAGGCCCTGTTTCCATCCAGCCTTCAAGCGTGATCTTGTCGTTTGAAATATCCATATTTGTTACATGAACTTCATAATCCCAAAGCATAAATTCAGGAATGGTAAGTCCATTCAGATCGAATTTCCCATCCTTGAATATCTTGAATTCAGGAAGATTTATATTTATAGGACCCTTAGGACCGTTAAATTTTATGGAGCCCAATTTGGCAGATATGGCATCGATTCCAAATCCAACCTGACTAAGATCAAAGCTTATTTTGCCAAGTTTGAAGTTAAGCTGGTCAATAAGCCCGTCAAGCTTGATAAATGGTGCCTCAGGCAAAAACCAGGCATTCTTGAAACTTAGCATATTGCCGCCAAGTGAATCAGGCAGGCGTATATCAAAGTTGCCGAACAATCCGTCGGGAGACAGTTTGATTTCACGGATGTTGAAGTTCCATCCCAATCGGCTGAACTCTGGCAAATTCAGAAGCAACAAACTTCCAATCATTGCACCCCTTGTATCGAGGGTCAGATTGTCAAATTCAAGAGTATAGCCAGGATCCATAATTGTAACATATGCTTTTTTAGCAATAACATTGTCTTTTGTTATATAAATATCCTTACAAAGAATACTGAATCCTGCAATAGTTATACTTGCTTCCTTGAGATTACCTGATGCTTCTATTGTTCCGTCCCTGTTTAATATAAGCTCAACGGAACTGAAATCGAGACCGTTTGTGTCACCCATGGATACCGGTAAATAAACGCTTCCCTTTATCCTAATGCCTTTTTCACTGATTATGACAGCACTTGCCTTTACTTCAAACCCATTTTTGGAAGTGAATGTAAAGTCTACAGGGACAGTTACAGTACCTTCAATGGTTCCGTCAGTCTTAATGTTAATGCCTCTGGCAGTCACAACGTTTGTTTCGAAAACTCCGCCTGTTATATCCGCATCAAAGATTAAATTTTCGTTGGACAGATAAATATTTCTAAGCTCGGCACTATAGCCTAACACGCTAATATCGGAAGCTCCCGTTATTATTCCGCTTCTTATTGATCCGTCCTTATTTATACCGATTCCCTGAGCATTGAAATTTCCTTTGAATGAATCGTTATTGAGCTCAAGTATTCCGTTTGCTTTAAGACCTGTTTTGTCAAGTGTAAAGTCTGAGAAGTTGAAATTCCAGTTGTCAAATTTATACCCGATCTCAATATTTGTAGAACCGAAGTTTATGTAATCGTCGGGTCCTAATTTTACTTGATTGAACTCAATGCTGTCCTTAGAAAAACCGGAAGGTAATGTTAGAACGATTTTTTCAAATGAAATTTCTCCTATATTTATAGAAACTCCGTATGCCTTTAGAGAGTATCCTGGAATTTCAATGTCGGAGACTTCGGAAATGAGACCCTTCAAACCATTAGTCGAGAGCTCCATTTCACCGAATGTAACTACTTTGCCGCCTGCAAAATCAGGCATTTTAAGTTCAATACCTATTGCGAGAATTTTGTCCTGTTCGGCTTTCAATTTTCCGACTTTCACCAAAGACCCAAATATTAAATCCATATTGATAACCGATTTGGTTATTCCACTTGATATCACTGTTTTGGGATTGAAAGCATCAAGCTTTAAACCTTCAAAAGTCAACTCTCCTCCGAAGGCTTTAGGAAAATTTCCTATTATTTCAGAAAAAGACATCACTCCATTTTTTACTTGAGCTAAAGGTGCTTTAAATATAAACTCACCTATCATTATAGAAAAGTCGTTTACATTAAATGGGACACTAGCATCAAGTCCTGTCTTATTGAGAGAAAGACCTTCTATTGTATATTTGTCTTCATTCGGATATTTCATCTCACCGCTTTTAAATATCAGAGAATTTTCCGAAAGACCTACAAGAATTGAAGAAAAGCTGATATTTTCTTTTACAAAGCTTATCTTGTCTGAAATAAAACTCTTGGATTCCTTGAGTTTTCCTCCAACGGCAACAATGAAATTTTGTACGTTTATTTCATTTCCACTTGGCAAAAAGCCTTCCGGTAAAATGAATGCTCCCTTTTTAACATCAATACCGTCATTGGTTAAGCCGGCTTTATCTACACGGATATTGGCTTTTGCAGTTTCCACGTCAAAGACGGAGGGTATATTACCTTTTATTATGAGTCCTTGCGGTGATACCTGCAATTGTATTACAGGGACTAATGTATCGCCTGAAGCAAGCTTACCCGAAAATAGCTTCAAATCAAGATATCCTTGCTTGACCACCCAATTTGGGCCTTCAAAGTATGTTGATGTGATATTTTTCAATTCGATACCTGCATCTTTAAAATACATATCGAAGCCGGCATCGATTTTTTCGGGAACATGCTTGAATTTGGCATCCTGAGGTGCACTTATATTGAGATTATTGTATGTTATTGTTTTCAATACCCCCGGACTTACCTCAAATGTGTATGAAGCCTCTTTCAAAATAAGCCCCTTGTTTCTTACGATCTCAAGTCCTTTACCGTTTAGCTTGTAGCCTGAGATAACAATGCTGTAGCTGATGTCGCTTTCGCCGGATACAAAACCGGTGCTGTCAAATTTTACATTCTTTAATTCAATACTGCTTCCTCCCGAAAATGACAGCGTTTGAGGCATTTCAAGAAATGCATTTGCAGGCGTTGCACCTGTATAATATGTTCCTGTTACATTGTATCCTTCAATAGCACTTGTAAAGGGAACCGAGAGTTCCAATTCCTTTTGGCCCTTTAAATCAAATGCAACGGCATGAATCTTTTCATTGCCTGCGATATCGACAACTTTAAGGCATACAACATAATCGGTGTTTGGTTTAAGATCCTCAATGTCATATGTTGTTTCTTCTGCATCCAAAGTATTCCATATGTATGTGTCCGATGTATATTCCTTAAAGCCTATCTCGATATATCCCAACTGATTGTTGTCGGATGGAATTCCCCATTTTATGCGGGCAGAACGTCCTTGTTCATCAGGTATAACCATTAGAGGTACATCCTCACCGCTTATATTGGCAACCGATGGATTGACGGCATCAAAGCGTATTTCTCTTGTGTTGATTTCCCTGTTCCCCGCATAATCCTCAGCCCAGAGTGTAAAATATACTATTCCGTAATCCTGTCCTAAAATCTCTTTAAGATTGAGGAATTTGAACGTATCTGTAGTTTCAATGATCCCGGGTTTTGTAAGATCATCTTCCAACTTTCCTATATCTGATGGACTGGTGGATATTTTATAATAATATGCCTTAACACCGGTAAAATCCAGGGGTTTTGTCCATGAAACCTCTGCAGACGGATTTGAATACCAGGCAGCAGGGTTTCCATGAGTAGACGACATCACCTTTAATTTTCTCGGAGGATCCGTATCGATCCTGAAGGTATATGTTTCCCAACCGCTCTTTAGGCCATTTCCTGATATAGTTCTAACTTTGATGTAATAATATTCCAGCTCATCATTATCCTCTAAGTTGCTGAATGAAATGTCGGTTTTAGCGGTTACATTTTGAGTAAGAAGCTTCTCACCCTTATATAATTCATATTCATAGCTGCTTGTGCCCGACGGTCCGCTCTTTCCCGGAATTATTTTAAATACGGCATTGCTGGTTGCTACTGCGTCTTCAGGAACTGTTGCAGCCGGATGAGTTATACTTATAAGGGAGGGCTTTTGCGAACCTATGGTATCAACCCTTATTATTCTTACAAAAGGCTCACTTGAATTACCGGCTTTATCTGTTGCTCTTGCAAAAAGATATACAGTACCGTTTGAAATGATGTTTAATGGCAGAACATTGCTTTTTGAAATCAATGAATTGGTGAAATCAGGCTCATTTGTCCATTTATCTGAAATATAGTAACTAATGGAAGATAAACCTGTTTCATCTGTAAACGATTCATCTGATTTGATGAATGCATACAAATCGTTAGAATCTGCAAATTGCTTTTCTTCAATCAATTCACCGGATTCATCCTGAGTTTTTCGTATGAGAACATCTTTGATTGTTGGAGCTATTCTGTCGATATAAAAATCAACACTTTTAACAGCTTCATTTCCGGCATTATCGACAACTAAAACTTCCAAACTGTATTTACCGTCTGTATAAGTTTGCGGAATATTAAAAGTGCGATTTGCAGGAATTTGAGCCCATTCGGTTTTTTCCGCTATCCTCCAGAAAGTCCTGTCGACTCCCGACAGCGTATCGCTTGCATGGAAACTGCTTAATCTTAGAAAGTCGTTAACCGAACTCTTTTCAAGTGTCATGTCATCGATAACGGGTTTTGTCCTATCGATCCATATCTCATATTCTTCACTGTCGGAAGAGTTTCCAACACCATCCTTTGCTGAAAATACAAGTTTGGTTTTACCCTCTGCGGTTACTGTAAATTCCTTGCCCTGCGAAACCGTATTGGTTGCTCCGGTAGCCTTACAGCTCCAGCTTACTTCATCTATATCGGTAAACTCGTCAACTGCAACTCCGCTTACCAAAACGCTTTCAGAATTTGTCCAATTCATAAATGATACATCAGGTGTTTTTATTTCAGCAGTCACAGAAGGTCCGTTATAGTCTAAAAGGACTTTTACCGTTTTTTCATATACATTTCCTACTTTGTCAATAGCCCAGAGCAACACAGAGTTTTCTCCTAAATTACTGACAGTAATATCAATTATGCCTCCATTATACTCTATCCATGATAAGCCTTTGTCTATTGAGACTTTAGCTTCTGAGAGGCCGGAACCCCCTGTATCGCTAAATGAAATATGTGTTTTTACATTTTCTTTATTGCTCCACTCTCCTTCTGTAATGTCCCCGGGCAAGAAGGTGACATCTGCAGAAGGACTAATGTCGTCAATACCTGCCGTACATGAGGCTTGTCCCATATTTCCAAGCTTGTCCCATACTCTGAAATATACAGTTATACCGCCTTTAGCAGTGACATTTGCTACGTTTCCTTTTGTCCAGTTGCCGGTGTCGCCTATTTTGTATTCCAGTGTTGAAAAATCAGCATCGGTGTCCGATATGTCGGACTCTTTCAACTCAACCCTTACTGCACCCGATTTAGCCCAGTAAGAAGGTTCCAAATGGATAATAGGTGGATTTCTGCCTATTATTATTGTTTTTGTAACTGTCTTTTCATAACCTACAGAGTCAATGGCCTTAAAAGAATACGTGAATTCTCCCTGTTCGGTTATTTCAAAGCTGTTTCCCTCAACAAATCCGGTAACTCCAACCTTGCTATATGACGTTGATTTTATTGGTGAATCTTTATCGGTTGCTGTGAAACTGATTCTTACCTTAGCGGCATTGGTGCTTATTCTGTCATTAACAATCTGCTCTTCACCGATTTTATTGCCTGAAGAGTCAAATTTAGTGCATGTAACACTAATATCAGGTTCGCTGGTATCAACTATAAAGTTCAAGCTTTTTGTCGATATATTTCCAATAATATCTTCAGCATAAAATTCAACTCGCTACTTGCCGCTTGCACCGACATAAACTTCACTTGAGGACTTTTCCTCAATGAGTGAATTGTTTTTATATAGCTTATATCTGAATGAGCCTTGATTAACATCTGCGTCGGTAGATTTGGCCTTTATTGTAACAGGCTTAGTATATGCACCATCCGCAAATGTGTTGTCTAGTATGATAGTTGGCCCTGTTTTATCAATAGTAACCGTTGTTGATTGTGTTTCTTTGTTGCCTGCGTTATCCGTTGCAGTAAATGTAATGGTATTTACTCCTTCCCTGTTAACCAATACAGATTTTGAGTTGTTAACAGTCTGAGTAAAACTACTGTTTGTGATTGTATAAGAGTAAGTGGAAATTCCGGAATCCTTATCGGAAATATCTGCTGTAACAGTGACATCATTTTTTGTCTTTGCTTTACCTGCAGGATTGTTTAATACAATCACAGGTTTAATTTTATCGACTTTTATAGGAAAGTCCTTTGTGATTGAATTTCCCGCCGCATCGGTAATCCTAAAGCTTATATTACCGTTAAAAGCAGTTCCACTCGTTATTTCGACGGTATGATCAACATTTTTTGTATTTCCGCTAACACCTGAAACATCAGTCCATGAAGAGTCGGTGCTTTTCTTATAAGAAATGGATTTAAGTGAAATATTGTCGGAAGCTGTAAATACGAACCTTACATTATAGGAAGTCCATGATGTCCCATTATAAGCACTGTTCATTGAGGGACCGGTGTATACATTCCAGCTGCTGATTACAGGATTTTTAAAGTCAAATTTTTTATCAACTGTATTTCCTGCCTTATCAAAAACCCTTACCGTAACAACCTCATTTCCGAGTATATTTTGCGGAAGTGTGTAAGAGTATGTACCAAGATTGTTTATCATCTCAAGCCAGGTATTGCCGTTATCATAGGTGAGTGTAACCGATTTGATACCGCTTCCGGAGTCGCTGACCTGTATTTTGAAATCAGTGGACTGGGTCCAATTCTGGTTTGACGGATCACCTATTACAGGAGGAGTATTATCATATAAATATCGAAATGTTAGAGTTGCGGGTGCTCTATTCTGTGCAGAGACATTTAAAGTCAATGTTCCCTGGCTCTTATTTGCAATACTTATGGCAAAATAATCCCCTTTCGGTTTTACTTCAACAGTTGCTGCTCCATCTATACTGTAACTTGCTTTAACATTATTAATGTCATTATTAGGAGCATTACCTACTTTAAATCTTACCTCCTGTTCCTTAAAATATTTTATACCGTTTGAATCGGTATCATTGGCATTTATGACATCAATTTTTAAGGGAATCGGAGTAGGTGTAGGTTTAGGTGGCGGCTTAGTTGCACTGCCTGTCGATCCACTTACACCCGTAAGGCTGATGCCTAATACATTTGCCACACCGAATGCTGAACTTGTAAAAATACATAAAGTAAAGATTAATAAAATTACGTTTTTCCATTTCTTCAAGTTCATTTGGCAGATCCTCCTTTCATAAATTAATTAATTAAAATAGTTGTAGAATTTCTAAGATATTGCCTATTCTCATCACCTCCCCAAATTGATTTTTTTACTAAAACCTATTTAATCAAAGCTTTTAAAAGCTCTTGATTCCATTTATCATTCTTAATGTCGTATATTTTACAAGCACCTCCAAAATCCCAATAAGCCCATGTCATACCCCGTTTTTCTGCCTCTCTTGCTAAAAATTCCGTCCATCGTACCCTTGAAGCGGCATCAGCGTTTGTTGTAACTCCAAATTCTCCAAGCCAAACCGGTCTGTTGTTTTCACGCCCCCAATATGCTGCAAAATCCAATTCTTCAATGATTTCTTTCATACCTGACGGATTCATTTCTGAGGGTAATGAGTTATAATCTTCATACCATTTTTTTATATCCGGGTATTTTTTTAATTTATCAGGTACTTCCAGTTCCGTATCGGGAGGTCCCGGCCATTTAATGTCTTTGATGTGTTTAAAGTCATCATCAGCAAATAAAACTCCTTGATGTGTAAAAAATGATGGTGTGTATGAATGGAAGAGGCAATAAGATTTCTTTCCTCCTGTGGTAAATCAAGCTCATCCAATCCGCGTGAATAGCCCCATAAAGGTGCATCAACTATAATGGTGTGGAAAGAATCAATCTCTCGTATAGTTTTAATTGCTTCTTTTAGAAGTACATTCCATTTATCCGGGGTCAAAAATTGGGTTGGTTCATTCAGTATCTCATAATAAAGGCTTCCATCCCACTCCTTGTACCTTGAAGCAATTTGTTTCCACATATTAATGAACCTTTTTTTGTGTTTGTCGGGATAAACATAAAGCTCTAAGTAATTGTGCATATCAATGACGATATTTAGATTATTCTTTTTAGCTTGAATCAATATTCGGTCTATTCTTCTGAAAAATGATTCGTCAATTTTATTGGAACCGAACCTTGATGCATGATCCGACCATCTTACAGGAAGTCTTATGGTATCAAAGCCTGCTTCACGTATGGTTTTAAAGTATTCATCCTTAATGGTTACTCCCCAGTCGCCTTCAGACGGTGCATCAAGTCCTGTAAGATTGATGCCCTTTCCAAGCCTTTTAAGCTGTTCAAAAGCGTCGGGAGTAGCATTTTCGTCAAAGATAGTTTTATAATTATTAAAATCTGCCTCATGCTTTTTAATTTTTTGCCGCTCTGCTCCAATGGCTACAGTACTAAATCCTATAACAAAAACTAATACAAAGGCCATAGAAAATTTTATGGGATTTCTGAAACGGCTATTATTTATGGCTACCGATATATTGCTTTTGATATTTTTTAAAACATTTATGATTCCTTTTTTTCTAAAATCATTAATAGAAGCTGCAATCTTTCCCCAGCCATGAAACCTCTCAACCCCATATAAAATCAGCATTATCTGATAAATGGGAAATATGTCGTAATATGCATGTGCAGCAAACTGATAAACCATCCTGTACCAAAACCACAACAGTATAAAAGATATGGCAAAAATCTCAAAATATCCTATTTGGCTTGTATCATGCTTGCTTCTTGGAGTAGACATAAAAACTTTGTTCTTTTCGGAATCGAAGAGATTTACAAATGATTTTACCGTTCCTATAAGATAATAAATGTTCATAAAGAAACTTACGGCAAGTCCGTCTACCAGGTTTTTAAATTTGTATTTTGCCAATGAACTTAATAATGCGACATATGACACCAGGTATAAGAAAAAAGGCAGTGCTTCGAAGAAATAAAATCTGTACTTAAAGGGAGATTCCAAAAAGTATAATGATGTCATCATGATTGAAAGGAAATTTAATCCAAGAACATAGTTAAATGCCAAAAACCTCTGCCAAAAACCTTTAATACCGGATGTTCCGCGTACCATACTGAAAATAAGGTCTTTAGCAATTTTAAAACCTCCGCATGACCAGCGTATCCTTTGAATTTTCAAGGATTTAAGGTCCTGTGGACTGAATGTCATGCAATTTTCTTCAGGAGAGGTGACCACTTTATAGCCTAAGTTTTTAAGCTTTATGCTGTTTTGAGTGTCTTCAATGATTGTATCCGTAATAAATGATCCCATTTTTTTGACGGCATCAAAACGAAAAACACCGTTAAAGCCAAGCCAGAATGCACTGTTTAGAGCACTTAAGCCCACTGAAATAGGAATAAACCAATAGGACTGTATTCCCGATGCCGAGGCTGTAGGAGTAGGTTCGGGAGACGGAACTACATAAGGGGACTGAATAAGTCCTACATCTGAATTTTCTTTTCTCTCCATATATGCTATTTTTCTTACGCAATAGCAAGGCTTTACAATAGTATCCGAGTCAAAGGACGCAAAATACTTTGGCTCCTTTATTTTTATACCTTTCTCGTCAGGCAAAAGTAATTTTCTTCCATTATTGTTTTTCTTTACACTCCATACTCCACCCAGTAAGCTGCTAAATGCTGTGAGATTTCCGGCTTTTGTCTTTTCCTGTTCAAGATTGTCATATTTGGTTCTCATAAAAACACTAGGACTTATCTTAAAAATATTATTAAGCTCAATTAAACATTTTTTTATTATTTCATGTGCATTTGATAAATTAAATTCAAAGTTTCCTGAATTGTGGATTTTCTCATTTGCAAGCATCTCACACATGTTTGCCTTATTTTTGAAGTAATCTCTTTTTGCAATAAATGTGTTATTTATAAGGAAATCTTCGTTTGGATAATGTTTATCTTCATTTTTTATATCAACAGCTTTCAATGAATACCATGAGGCAATATGAGAATATAGTTTACCGAGTTCATAAAGCTGCATTTTAGGGGTTAGATCGTTTATATAATTCAATACCCTTTTGATGCTTTGCCTCTGTTTCCTTATTTCAAGCTTCATTTCCAAAACAATTTTACGAACGGCTTTTGTATTGGCAATGACATTTTGATCTTTACTATATACATCATTTCCTAGAAGAAGGACGACCATCATGTTGTGATAATCCTGTAAACACAACCCGTAGAGTGTCCTTTTAAGAAGAGCAGGCTCCTCCATATATGCAGGAATTACAGATACAATATACGGCTGTTCTTTTGACATTATCAAGTCATTCACTTTTTCATTTGTTGCTTCAAATGGGATGTCTTTTAATGACATGTGAATAAGTCGCATCTTATAAAATATGATGGTCTGAATCAGAAAGTAGATATTAGGTATAAGCCAAAAGATATTACTTATTGGAGTTGAAGTTTCGTCCAAGTAATCTTCAAAAAACATGTTATAGACCAAAAATGCAAGACAAGCTACGCTGCAGGAAACAACAAGTATAGCCAATGCTAAAAGCCGGTAATATTTTTTACCTTTATTCAGTTTTTTATTTGAGTTTGATAAATTTTTGTCAATGCTTGTACTCTTTCTACCCACTTCTTTGATCCCCTTAACAACATAAAAATTAAAATATCATATCTTCTATCACATCTTCCATTCTATTTGCGGCTTTAAAATATCAAGCGTTCTGTCTGAAACTGTGTTATATATATCACTTACCGTTTTCATCTGTGTATGTCTTAAAGCTTTTGGGACAAGCAGGAAATTTGGATTTAGCTGCCCTACCAAATCACCATAAAGCTTTTCAAACTGAACGGTAGGATACACATTTTGTATACCGTTTCCCATGTCGTCAGCAATGTGTTTTAGAACAACATATGTTTTAATTTTCTCTGCCAGTTTGTCAACCGATTTTGTACAAAGATTTAGTTTTTCCGGATTACCCTCAGCTGCTTCTATAACGTCGGACTTATCAAGCATAAGCAGCTCTAAAAGCGAATCGACTTCCATCCATGTTGTGATGGGATTGAAGTATTCCGTATTCCACATTGACTGCTTATCCGGAAATGAAATATCCTCAAGGATTTTTATGGCATTATTGAGAAGTACCGGAGCACCGCCTTTGTCAAACAATCTGGAGACAACCTCAACTGTAGTGCCTCTATTACACCTTTTGTGATACGCAAGAATTGCCGGATCTATAGTTGAAAGAAGGTTGTCATTGCTTGATACAATAATCCTCTTAACACCTCTTTTAATTAGATGTCCCAGTGTTCCTGTGCTGACTAACGACATAAACGAATAGTAATGCCCCGGAGAAACAAGGGTATAAATTTTGTTTAATCCCTCAGGTTTATATATTTCACCTTCTCCAACACTTTCCGTCCATTGAAGCATGGCATCAAGATATTGTCTTGCCAGGTCTTCTTCGTGCCTGGATAGGCTTCTCTCTCTTATGTTTTCATGCCAGAAAAGCAAATCATCTTTTCTAGGGTTTACGCGATGAATTACCTGATGCATACAGTGGAATATGTTTTCGTCCGGCATGTTAAAGAAATTGTTTTGCATTAAAACTCTTTGAGTTTGCTTGTTGGTAAAAAAGCTGTTTACAAAAACAGCATATATTTTGGATGAATATCTTTTTTGAAGGAAGTTTAGATGCTTAATCTTTAGTTCAATCATTGAGTAAAACTTGCCTGATATATAAAATGACGGATTTAAACCTCTGATGGTGTTTGCTCCAAATCTGGTACTCTCTCCTCCGTTTAGCATGATATATGCCATTGGCTCAGTAAATAAATCAATTCCTTCTTTAAAAAGTGCATCATATTCTTTTGTGCCTATCAAAGGCATCATATGAAGTGAATTATCGCTTAAACCTACTGAAAGAGGTTTTATCTCACCATTGTAATCAACCATATTGCCTTTTAGGGATATTGCACCTTCTTTGTAAAGCTTTTGGAGCTTTACAAAGCTTTCATGTGTATAACCGCATTCCTCCTTTATCGTATCTATTTCTTTGTCCGATACGGTTATTACAGCTTGTTTAATATTTTTCTTATTGCTCTTCCATTCTTCTATCATCATTTCCAAAGTATCATAACTTAGTTTTAATACGGTGACCCCGTTTTCATTTATTTTATACCTGTAAACAATGGGCCTGGAGCTAAAATGCATTTGACCTTCCAGATTATTTTGTGCTTCATTTGAAAACGAAATAAATGCATCTTCAAAATCCTTCCTGATACAAGGATTTACAAAATAAATACCGCCTGCCCCCGCTCTTCCGCCGGTTGAGTCATATCCCCACAAATCATCACCGAATTTATCTTTTAACCTTTCATATACCATCTGGTGGTATATGTTATTGGCAAGAATGGATATTTTTGTCCTATCAGTAAAGTCTTGGATTTCTAAAATTCCCAGCTCTTTTACATCTCCTTTGTACAAGGCTTCTTCAATTTTATCAAAGCGATTCTCGGTATTTTTTCTTGCCTCCCATGATACCATTTGACGTAAAATATACTTTTCGGTATTCATCCTAAGGACAGGCCCTACATCTTGACCGGTGCCGCCATTTACAAGAACAAGGGAATCGGTAATTCTTCGTATAACATCATTATTAAGCTTCATTTCGGAATAAACAGGCAAAAAAGCCCCCCTGCTGTCAGGCTCCAAAACCGGGTCAGCCTCTTTGGCACAAATCTTTTTAAAGCCTCCCCACAAACCTCCTGCATCCTGCCAACCGCCACCACTGCCACCAAGCCATTCTCCATAGATGCAGCGGGCCACCACATCCATCTTGACATCTTCATCTATCTCTAATGACTGATACGGTACTTGTCCTGAAAATCTAAGCAATGCAAGGATGGTTGCCGCTAAGAGACTGGTGCTTACAGCAAGTCCGGAGCCTCTCGGGATATCCTTCACTCGTGTGATTATTTCAAATCCTTTGAAATCCGGATGTTCAATAAAAATATCCAACAACTTTTTTAAAAGATCCTGCTCGGATGCCTCTTTTAATGCCGGCGGTACTATTCCCGATACCGCCAATGCAGCCTTTATCAAAGAGACATCATCATTTCTAAAGTTGAATAAATCTTCAGTGCTTTGAATTAGCTTGGATATATCAAGATCTATTGATGTAATACGTATACCTGCCTCTTTTATGGGTCTTAAAGCTACCGTTATTGGAGGCTCAATGTCATCTGAACAGGACTTTGCGATATCAACAGATATATTTATGCATCTTGCTTTTTGGGGCCTGTCCATGGCAAGAAAAAATATGTCCGAACCCACACAACTTGTATGCTCAATTCTTACAGGCATCCTTACGACCTCTGTATTGTTATAAAAGTAATCCGGAAGCCTAAGGCTATATTTATTCAATGCATCCTGTGCAAAAAGCTCAGGGTATCTTAAGGAAAAGCTTACACTTACCTGCTCCTCAATCAGTTGAAAAGCTTTTTTCCAATATACTGAGCCTGTAGCCCTCATGAGTGCCTCAGAAATATGATTTGTGCCTGCCATCTCCTTTGAGAGAATAGTTAATGCTTCATCATAATCCTGATTATCAATAGCACAAATAGCATCATAAGGTATAATTCCACCATCCATCAGATTCAAAGTTCCGGGCAGATAAAAGCTATAAATTCGGCTTAAAAACATTGCAGCCTTTATTTTTGTAAATCTATTGTTTGTTGAAAGATATTTTTTGTTAAGGTTTTCTGCATATTTAATAAGATCATCATACCCAAGTCCTTCTAATAATTCCTCTTCGGAAATATCGGCATCATCAATGTCAAATACCCCTAAAAAGGAATTAGACTTAGGATGAATGCTTTCTTTAATTCCTTCTTCTTGTAAGACATAATATTCTGTTAATTTATGTATTATATATTCAACTCTGTTGATCATGTTACTCATATTAAACCCCAACCTTGAACTCCTAATTCATATTCGTTACTGCATCCATTAAGACACTGTGATAATAAAACCGGATTAATATTTCTAAAACTTTTGGAATAATAGCAATATGATAACCCACTGTCCTTTAATTCCTTTTGACTTACGGATGTTCCTATCACCACACATGGTATTCCAGCACTTTGAAGAGCTGTTATTCCATGGACACTATCTTCAAAACCAATACATTCACAATTGGTCAAATTCAATTTTGAACAGGCTTTAAGATAAATTTCCGGATGTGGTTTGGGATTATGAACTTTTGAAATATCTAAAATTGATTCCACTGCAATAACTCCTGTTAAAAACAGGTAATATCGATCTTTGAAAACTTCGCAAAACTATTGAAACTACTGGACTTCAAGGCGTTTTTGCGATATACTGTATGTAGAAAAATACTACATAT
>Ga0208695_1000248_pt1 | contig 69058 bp, 51 predicted proteins | sample AD_UKC111_MetaG_FD_184449 | JGI IMG/M metagenome (GOLD analysis project Ga0208695, IMG submission 184449) | Active sludge microbial communities of municipal wastewater-treating anaerobic digesters from Hong Kong - AD_UKC111_MetaG (SPAdes)... | ecosystem: Engineered > Bioreactor > Anaerobic >... | reverse complement strand
ACCAATTTTGTAAATTAAATTTGGTAAGTCTATTGAGGATGGCCTTTTTGTCTCAAAAACCCCTTAAAAACTATTAAATTTTCAAAAATTTTTTCCAATCACCTCTTGACTTTTTACCACTGGACTCCTACAAGAAAAACTGTTGCTATAAAAACAATGCTGACCGATGCAAAGGATGTGATGAAAGTGAGTGAAGAAGGATTCTGTTGTTGTTCCTCCGGATGCTGTGATAATGAAAAAATCATTACACCATATGATGAAAAGGATACATGGATAGTGGGTAAAATTCATACATTAAAAGGTAGTGTACCTGTTATTTCTACGGATATTCATTTCAAAGATATGCTTGGCACATGGAAAGTACGCTGGGGTATTAACAGAATGAGTTATATGATTAACCCGGGCCTTTATGCCTTAGGCTCACCTGACAACTCCTCTCCCGTACTTGTCAGTGCAAATTATAAGCTTACATTTGACTCTTTGAGAAAAGAATTATCCGGGCTTGACTGCTGGATTTTAATACTTGATACAAAAGGGGTCAATGTATGGTGTGCTGCCGGCAAAGGCACATTCGGAACCGATGAACTTATAAACCGTATAAGGAAGACAGGATTGTCTCAAATTGTATCACATAGAAGGCTAATATTACCGCAATTGGGTGCTGTAGGTATTAGAGCCCATGAAGTTACTAGACAAACCGGTTTTTCAGTGCTATATGGTCCCGTCAGAGCAAAGGATATCAAATCATTTATTACTTCCGGATTTGAAGCCACAAAAGAAATGCGTACCGTAAAATTTACGGCATGGGATAGGTTGGTTTTAACGCCTATGGAACTGGTGCAAGCTGCAAAAACCTCATTATTCGTATTTGGTATTTTATTTCTTATTAACCTATTTGCGGTAAGAACATTCGGTCTTCTTGATTTTATCGCTTACGTAGGTGCAGTAATTACAGGGACAATTATCACTCCCTTTCTTCTCCCCTACATACCAGGCAGGGCATTTGCTTGGAAAGGCTGGCTTATGGGTCTTATATGGACATCAGTTTATGTTTTGTCTAACGGTTTGCTTGCTTCAGACACTCTACTGCTAGGTATAGGGTATCTTTTTGTATTGCCGTCCCTCTCATCGTTTTTGGCAATGAATTTCACAGGCTCATCAACCTATACTTCCTTCTCCGGAGTGATGAAAGAAATGAAAATCTCTTTGCCTTTTATTATTTCCTCTTCAGTTATAGGGGTGGTATTGGTACTTATAAAAAGCTTTATTGGTTGATAGGAGGTTATTATGAAACATAAATATTTAAAAAATGTCGCAACGCTTAATCTTATGGCTGAAAAGTGTATAGGTTGCGGGAAATGCACAGAAGTCTGTCCTCACAATGTTTTTAGTATATCCGATAAAAAAGCTCAGATAAATGATATAAACAGCTGCATGGAATGTGGTGCTTGCAAAATGAATTGTCCTGTAAACGCTATCTCGGTTGAGGCTAACGTTGGATGTGCCGCTGCCATTATCAACGGGTGGTTTACAGGAAGCAAGCCAAGCTGTGATTGCTCCGGTAGTGGAGATTGTTGTTAAAAATCAAGATGCTGTTCGGTTGATGAAAAAGCTTTACGGTATTGATATGGAAAAAACACAGTACTCAAAACTTGTTTCTGAAATCCCTACCGTCGATATAGTTATAACAATGGGTTGCAACGTTGAATGTCCATACCTGCCCTGCAGACACAGAGAAGATTGGGAATTGGACGACCCGACAGGAAAAAGCGATGAAGAGTTTATCACGGTCATCCGCAACATTGAACATAAAATAAAAGTTCTTTCAGACAAGATTGTTAACAAGCTTATACCTTAACTATTATTATGACATAAATTTCTCATAGTGGTGCTTATGTCATTATAAGTACATTCAGAAGACATAACTATAAGATAATCGCCCGGATTTATTTGTGTGCTTCCATTAGGCACAATATCACTATCCCCCCGGTGTATTCCAACAATTAAAACCCCCTCGGGCCATTCCACTTCACTGATGCATTTTCCTGAGACCGAGCTTCCAAATTCAACAGGAATCTCCATAAGGCCTCCAAGCTTATCATTTTTTATTGCCTCTCCATTCTTTTCAATAATGCGTTTTAACAGCTCCTCATAGATAGGAGTCACTTTTAAAATATCAGATACAAACAAAGCTATAAATGAACATGCAGCTACAGGCAATAAGTGGACAAGAGAACCCGTCATCTCTGCAGTCAAAAGGATGCTTGTAACAGGAGCTTTTACTGAGCTGGTTAAGGCACCCGCCATACCGCATACAGCAAAGTCCGCAATATAGCTTGCATCAAGTCCGAAATTCATGGCGATTAGCCCCAATAAGCTTCCTGAAAGTGCTCCCACAGACAGCATCGGCAAAAATATTCCCCCAGGAGTACCGCTGCCAAAGCATATACATGTAAACAATATCTTTACTCCAAGATAAACAAGCAACACATTAATACCAGTTTTTGCTGTTTCTGCCAATCTAATCAAATTTGAACCGCCGCCTAAAACCTGAGGCAGAAAAAGCCCACACGGTAGTGCAATTAGCAATGCAATACCAGGACGAATAAACCACGGAAGCTTATTGTAAGCTGTCTGAACCCCCAATAAAGCCCTATTCATTAGAACGCCAATGAAGCCTGAAATAATACCTAGTGGCAAAAGCCAAATATAAAGGTGCCCCGGTAACTGGGGTGTTGCTGTAAAACTTAGGACCGGTTTAAGTCCAAAAAAATATTTCGAAACCACATCGGCTGTTAAAGCTGCTGTAGTTGCAGTTATAAGGATAAGCCCCGAAAAACTTCTATGTACTTCCTCAAGAGCAAAAACGATGCCTGAAAGCGGAGCATTGAATGCCGCAGACAGACCTGCAGCTGCACCTCCTGTAATAAGGCAGTTTTCTTCCAGTTTGTTTTTACTAATTTTCTTAGCCAATGCCTGGCCTCCTGATGCACCTATTTGTATTGACGGGCCTTCCCGGCCAAGAGAAAGTCCGAATATTGATGACAATATACCGGCTAAAAACCTGACAATAAGAACCGGAAACCATTTTATTCTCAAACCATATATAAGCTGCCCTTCAACTTGAGGTATTCCACTTCCGGTAGCCATCGGTTCAAATTTTATAAGCCATGCAATAAAAAGTCCGGCAGCAGCAATAAGCAGCATCCACGGCAATATCATAATTGGATGGGATTTCAAAAAAGCATATATATTTAATGCCGTATCGGTTCCATATTCAATACCCATTCGATATAGTACAACCAGCAGCCCTGCAATTAACCCGCTTAAAATGCCCTTAAATGCAACACGCCACTTATTTTCATTCAAGCTGGATAATATCTTATGAACTTTAGAATTGCTTTTAGTTTTCACTACTTTCACCCATTTTCCAGTTGAAAAATATTACAGCATCTAAATATTATAGCACCTTGGCTAAAATAATGCAGTATTAAATACAAAAAAACTTTTCAACTGCTATAGGCTCTGTAATTGTTATTGGTTGTTTTACAAATTTAGTTGTGATAGCATTTTATTATAAATTATTCATTAAAAAAGTATTATTTATGCTATATTTAAATTCGCATAAAAAATACTTTCAGTTTAATTCTGAGAGATTTTAAGATTATTTAATGCAAATTGACTATTAGCAATATTCACAAAGGCTTACAAATGTAATCATAGTAGTTTTAGGTAGTTATACATGACAAAGTGTCGTTTGTATTTTGCGTAAAATATATTATATCAACTGCCGATGAAACATCAAGGTATGGTATCAGCATAGCAAGGACATTATTTTCAACACAAGTCCAAAAAAACGCTAAGATTTAATTGTATACAGTTGTAGGATAAGATGAGACCTCAAGATTCCGTTTCTTTTTAAATCTCCTTATTATAATACACTCCATTTCCACTGACATCATTTGTCACATGAAGAAAGTTATAATAATGTTTCATTTCATAAAGAGGCATTTTAATCAATATCTATTTGATATGGTTAACGATAGTGCCATTGTATATGCTTTCTTCACTTCCTCTATAAATTTGACTAACTCTAACACATTGCGATAATCAGAATAATAATATGTTATTATATTAGATTTTTGTACAAATTGCCAAATCTCAGTCTTTCCTACATCTTTAAATATATCTTTCAGATTATCATTATTAAAATTTTCAGGTAAGAAAGCAAATATGTTTTTAATTTTATCAGCTGTATATAAAGCAGTATCTTCATTCGAATCCAAAGTTCTCCAAAACCTAGCATTACCTGCTGCATCATCAGTTATTTTATAAATTATTGAATACAAAAATGATTCAGGTGCAAAATAATCAGGGAAAAAGCATAAATTTTCAGGGTGCTTTCTATCATTGTAATTTTTCGGCTCATATTTCTCCTTCAAATATTCACTTATCTTTGGCTTATGTAAAATTTCTTTGTATCTTGCATCTCCATCTAAAATAAAAATAACACGCTTAAAAAAAGAATCCACAGTGCTAATTTTTATTAGTTCTTCACATCCTAAAGATGTAGAAATCTGAGTGATTTTATCTTCAAGTGTTAACATACCACTCAGTTTCTTTATTCGATCATTTATCTCTGCAAAATCGTGTACATCAGAACCGTTGTTAAGTACCGGTATATCTATATCATCATCAACCATATTGTAAATATCTCTAAATGCCTTAAATAACAGTCGAAATAGTTCTTTTCCTATATCGTCTTCAAAATACACTCTTACTTTAGGTCGTTCAAATCTCAGGCTTCCAAACATATCTGCTTCAATTAATTCATATGTTTTACTTTCTGTTACATATGGCGCAGAAGGCGTTTTTATGTAAACCACTTTATAATCATTCGGTTTTTTATTCTCTTTTTTTATTGTCTCTTTCAAGACTGTCAAAGAATGAGTACTCACTACAAACTGTATCGATAATTCAGCCGCTAGCTTATCAAATAAATCTAATAATCTAATTTGTGTATCTGGATGAAGTGATACATCAACTTCATCAATACATAATAGTGCACCACAATACTCATCTTCTAAGGATAATAAATAAATATCAACCAAAGCACTGATAATATTTCCGATATTATCTTGTCCAACAGATTGAGACAGTGTTGGTGTATTAACAATGTCCATATGTAAAGAAGCCCTTGAACTCGTTTTTTTCTCTATCATAGACAAGGAAGCTTCGTTTCTAATAGCATTAGGAACGACACTGTTATACCATTCCTTATACTTCTCATCAGCTTTTTTTTGGTAAAAAAAATTCTTCCTTTTTATAGTCGTAACTGTTACGGCATCTTTACGCTCACCAAGTGGATATAAACGTGATAGACTTAAATATATTGTTGGAATTCTAACTCTAGCAGCACCACCTACATTATACTTCTCCTTTGCTATATCCTCAGCTTGTTTTATTGTACACTTCTCTAAATATATATTTGTAGTTCTTGGTATTATACGTATCCCACGTCCAACTTTAGTATCATCTTTAAAAGCTAACCTTTTTGTTAATGCAGTTTTTTCATCATCATCTATATAAGTTAAATATAATTTATATTCTTCATAATGTTCATCTTTATCAATATTAAAAAAGTCATAAAACTCCGGCTGAAAATTACTTCCTAATGCTGATTTTTTATTTATCCCAGACCCTGAGGCAATTAATGATAGTAAATTAGATTTTCCAACACCATTTTGTCCACTTATAACAGTCAGTTTTTTCCCTAATTCAAACGACACATCTCTAAAACTTCTAAAATTTTCGACATGAAAATGAAATGGTCTTATCTTGAGATTTTTACTCATTGCTCCTCCTCTACCGTAAATTAATGCAAATTCTTTTATCTTTTAAATCTTTTTTAGTTGGTATCATTCTATGCTCTTTAAAAATTATAATCTCACTTGCTTTTCTTTTTACAGCAGCACTATAGCTTAAGTCAAATCTCTTTAATATAAATCCAGAATAAATATCAGCAATTTCCTGAGCATCATCATAAGTAATAACCCAATCACAGTTTTCCAATTCATTAATCATCTTCATAATACGAACATGATCTTTATATGTAAAAAAATTCAAATACAGTTGTTTGCCTTTACCAAAATAAGGAGGATCAAAATAAACAAACGAATTTTTCTCGTAAATAGGCAAATAATTTTTTATAAGTGACACCACGTCCTTATTATAAATGTGTATATCTCTTTTCCTTTCAGAAATTTTAATAATTCGTTTTATTAAATTATCTTTATTAAAGCGAGCATTCATTTTCCACTTACCACTTTGCTCTATCCCACCAATCACGCCACCATTAATTATTCCCGATCTATTAGTTCTATTCATATAAAAAGTCGCAAATCCTAACTCAAAACTATATTTATTTCCCCTATTCATTATAATTTCACGTTGTTTATTCCACTCCTCTATATTTAGCGGTACTTGTTCTATCATTTCTATAAATCTATCAGTTTCATTTAATATTGCACGCCAAAAAGAATAGATCCCTTTATCTAAGTCATTAATTACAATTTTACTTACTATACCTTTTTCCAATAATTCAAGAGCAATACCTGCTCCACCTGCGAATGGCTCAATATATGTCCCGCCAACATGACCAGTATTCTTTATAAGTAATTCCATCAAAGGTGCTAATTTACCTTTTCCACCTGGATATCTTAATGGGGAATAAATCATTATATGCATCCTCTCATAGTTGCATTTTTTATTCTATAGTAATAATATTCCAACTTTATTAAAACATACATTGCTATAACTCACTATAACAAAAAAATTTAGTAAACTTTATCATTTAATAATAAAACCCATTTTGTTTTGAGTGTTCTTGTATTATTTTACCATGTTTCTCATGTCGTTTCAACAAATTATTACATTATTCTCTATCTGATTGACTCTACATAATAGTATGCATTTTTATTATATAATAAATATCTATAAACTGGCCTATTTCTAGGAATTGCCATTCATGATGGAGCCACACAAAATTTCGAATCAAATAAATCCTGGCCTTTATAATAAAATACAAATATAGACCCTTATATGAACTTATCCAGTCGATATAAGGGCCTATACTCAAGAATAACTAAGTTTTCTAAAAGAACTATCTCATTTTACTTACTTCTGTCCGAGGCTTCCTCCACCTATGGCAGCTTGAGCAGCAGCAAGTCTTGCTATAGGAACGCGGTAAGGTGAACATGATACATAGTTAAGTCCAACTTTATGGCAGAACTCAACTGATGATGGGTCTCCTCCATGCTCTCCGCAGATACCCAACTTAATGTCAGGTCTTGTTTGTTTTCCAAGCTTAACTGCCATTTCAACGAGCTTTCCAACACCTGTCTGGTCAAGTCTTGCAAATGGATCGGATTCATAAATCTTTTTGTTGTAATATTCTTCAAGGAACTTACCTGCATCGTCACGGCTGAAACCGAATGTCATCTGAGTCAAGTCATTTGTACCGAATGAGAAGAACTCAGCTTCCTTGGCAATTTCATCAGCTGTCAATGCAGCTCTTGGAATTTCTATCATTGTTCCTACTTTATATTCAAGCTTAACGCCTGCATTCTTTATCACTTCTTCTGCTGTCTTAACAACAACATCCTTAACATATTTCAATTCCTTTACTTCGCCTACCAATGGAATCATTATCTCAGGTACAACATTCATACCCTTTTTGTTAACATTTATAGCAGCTTCTATAACAGCTCTTGTCTGCATTTCAGCAATTTCAGGATAAGTAACCGCCAAACGGCATCCTCTATGACCCATCATTGGGTTAAACTCATGAAGGTCTGAAACTATACCCTTCAATTCCTCAAAGCTAAGTCCCATCTCTTTTGCAAGAGCTTCAATATCTTCATCTTCCTGTGGCAAAAACTCATGAAGCGGCGGATCCAAGAATCTTATTGTAACCGGATAACCCTTCATTTCTGTAAATAGACCTTCAAAGTCGCTTCTTTGCATAGGAAGAAGCTTGTCTAATGCTTTTCTCCTCTGTTCTTCCGTTCTGGCAACAATCATTTCTCTCATTGCAGGTATTCTGTCAGCTTCAAAGAACATATGCTCAGTACGGCACAGACCGATACCTTCCGCACCGAACTCAACAGCCTGTCTAGCATCAGCAGGAGTATCTGCATTTGTTCTTACCTTCAATGTACGTATCTCGTCCGCCCAGCTCATTAACTTGGCAAAATCGCCAGTCAATTGAGGCTCAACAGTTGGAAGCCTTTCTCCGTATACATTACCTGTTGATCCGTCGAGGGAAATCCAATCACCTTCAACATACTTCTTACCGTTTTTATCTATGAAATATTTTTCTTCTTCATTTATTTTTATTTCACCGCAGCCTGCAACACAGCAAGTTCCCATACCGCGTGCAACAACGGCAGCATGTGAAGTCATACCTCCGCGGCCGGTAAGTATACCTTGGGATACATGCATACCTTCAATATCCTCAGGTGAAGTTTCAAGTCTTACAAGTATAATATTTTTCTCCCCTGCCTTAAATGCGTTAACGGCATCTTCTGCTTCGAAATATACCTTACCTGTAGCAGCTCCCGGTGAAGCAGGCAAACCTTTTGCAACAGGAACAGCAGCTTTAAGGGCCTTTGGCTCGAAATTAGGATGTAAGAGAGCATCCAATTGCTTCGGATCAACCTTCATTACAGCTTCTTCCTTTGTTACCATTCCTTCCGCAACGAGATCAACAGCTATCTTTAATGCTGCTGCAGCAGTTCTCTTACCGTTTCTTGTCTGGAGCATAAACAGCTTGCCCTTTTCAATAGTAAACTCCATGTCCTGCATGTCTCTATAATGTTTTTCCAATGTTTCTGCTATTTTCACGAATTGATTGTATGCATCGGGATTGATTTCTTTCAATTGATCTATTGACTGAGGAGTTCTGATACCTGCAACAACGTCTTCACCCTGTGCATTCATGAGGAACTCTCCATAAAGCTTTTTCTCCCCTGTAGATGGATTTCTGGTAAATGCAACACCTGTACCCGAATCATTTCCCATGTTACCGTATACCATTTCCTGAACATTAACAGCCGTACCCCAGTCACCGGGTATATCATTGAGCCTTCTGTAAACTATGGCACGAGGATTGTCCCATGAACGGAAAACAGCTTTTACAGCCTCTAAAAGCTGTACCTTTGGATCCTGCGGGAAATCAAAACCCTTTTCCTTTCTGAAAAGCTCTTTATATCTCTTAACAACTTCTTTAAGATTATCTGCAGTCAAATCGGTATCGAATTGACAATTATTCTCTTCTTTTACTGCATCTAGGATCTTTTCAAACTTGGATTTCTCTACCTCCATAACTACATCACTAAACATCTGAATAAACCTTCTATAACTGTCATAGGCAAATCTTTCATTGTTTGTGAGTTTGGCCAAACCTTCTACAACATCATCATTTAGACCGAGATTTAGAATTGTGTCCATCATACCCGGCATTGAAGCCCTGGCTCCTGAACGAACAGATACGAGAAATGGATTTGAAGGGTCACCGAATTTTTTTCCTACAATTTCCTCCGTTTTTGCCATCATAGCGTAGATTTCTTCCTCAATCTCTTTAGAAACCACTTTACCGTCTTCATAGTACTTGGTACAAGCCTCTGTTGTAACGGTAAACCCTCTCGGAACCGGCAATCCCAAACCTGTCATTTCCGCCAGATTTGCACCTTTACCACCAAGCAGGTTTTTCATCGAAGCATTACCTTCGCTGAATAAATATACATACTTTTTCATTCCAAAAAACCTCCCGCATTTATAGAATTTAGCATTATAGAAGGAAAGATGTCATAAAAATTATACACCTTTCTTAATTCCCATGATGAGAATAAATATTAAAACAATTGAAAACTTCCAATAAAGATCCTGATATGTAGTTATTTTAAATCAACAATCCTTATTATAACATATAATTAATAATTTTCATTATATTTTTTAAAATAAAAATAATTTTTACATAATTTATTTATTTTCATTCTTATTGCTTTAACATTTTTCTTATTTTATCACAGCTCTTATTAACAATTCCCAAATCTATTTTCATATTCATGTTCATTATCCCAATGCTTATACAAGAGTTATTAATCCTTTTAAATGAAATCATTCTGATACTTTTCTCATTGTTCATAATACTGTTTAACGAATAATCTACTGTGGCAAATCCGGCCAATATGATAAAAACAAATAGAACAATGCATAAGAACGACCTTCTTCTTCGCATTCTCATCTCTTTAAACTTCTCTACTCTATTCATTTTTATTCCTCCGAGCCAACTATATTAAATACCATTAATCTTTTGCATTTATCAAAACTTATATTTCCCAAAAATTTAATTTAATAGACATGTAAAAATTTTGATGAATCATTTATGTATTATTTAACTACCTCGCTAATAGCCTGAGCCAAATACTTGGTGCTCTCAAGGCATTCCTCCAACAGATTTCCGTCCCCTCCCACTTCAATTATCAATGCTTTATCGGATACATGCTGATTATATCTGTTCTTGCTTAAATTGATAGGCTTAGCAAGACCGGGAGCAATTTTATTCAATGTATCCTGAAGCTTCAATGCAAATTTAAGGTTTTCCTTCCAATTGGGATGATAAAGGCCATTTTTATTTGTACCCATAACAAACATTACTTGAGCAGCATTTTTTCCATTCACCTCTTTTACGACCCTGAGTTTTTTGCCCTGAACTCCAAGGCCATCCCTATGGAGGTCTATAACTACATCAATGGAAGGATAACTCTTTAAAATACTTGATACCGTTTTGAGGGAATTGGCATAAGAACTGTTGTAATCGGGGTAATCATGAATTGTTCCGTTATGTATTACTTCTATTCCATAATTTTTTCTTAATATTGATGCTAACTGATCTCCTACCCTCACAACACCTTTTTGCGGATCTTTTGATGATGACGGATAATTTGCTTTATTTAAATTGCTTTCCTTATCTACATAGGACTCTGTTGTATGAGTATGGTAAATAAGGATCTTAGGCCCTTTTTTTGATGTTAATTTGCTTATGGGAGCCTTCAAAAGTGCATTTATGTCAATTTTTTCATTGGTTTCGTTACTAATAGCAATTTTTATCTGGGATTGACTCCCTGTGTTATTATTCTTATTATCCTTATTTTCATTATTGTCCGTATTCTCATTATTTTGATTGGGTGTTCCCTCCTCAGTATATATACTGCTCTGATCAACTAAAAGCCCACTTTTTTCAGTATCTAAAGCATTTTCATCATTTGAATAATCCAGCTTGACCTGTTTTTCTCTTTCCAGCAAAACATCAGGATAATACTTTTCATAATAATTATTAAGTATAACCAGATTTGAATTGAGCACAGACTCGGGACTTCTAAAATCAAACCCAAATATATAACTTATTATGTTTTTTATTTCTCCATAGAATGATATGCTTATGTTTCCGCTGTTATAAACCGAATCGATAATGGGAAACGAAATGTTTAATATGGATTTGAAATTATGAACATCAATGCTGCTTACTACCTTGCCTTCAATTTCAGATATAAAATTTCCCCCAATGGTACCTCCCTTAATGGCTATAAAGGATAAAAATATGAATAGGACAATCCTTAATATTATTTTAAAAATTATTTGTTTGTTTTTTATACGTCGTGTCTTCATTTTTCCTCCTGTACATGCTTTTTATAATAATATTCCATTGTCCATTTCATTATTACCATTCAGTGCTTTAAATTCCCACTCTTTCCTTTTGCAACGCTATGTTAAATATTCGATAGAATTGTGTCGATTAATAGTATTTCTTGTCGAAGAGTATTCAGCATTGTAGGTTTGATGTATAATATAATTGCGTTGTCACAGTAATAATTCTTTTTTTCAAATTTGTTAAATTTCAAATTAGTCGGGTAAATAATTCTCAATGGTAAATAAATCTTGCTTAAGTCATGAATGGAATTGCTAAATCCACTTCAAAGTTATGCTCAGGGATGTATTTATTAAAAATTCGGTTCTTAGATCAAGGAGGAATTATTATGTACAACTTCAAATCATTGCATTGTTATAACTGCAGAGCTATTATTCTCAACCTTCCCGAAATAGAAATCTCAAAACTCAACGGATTAAATTTTGTATGTGATTGCTGTGGCCATCAAAACATTCTTACAGAATTCAAATTCTATAAGAGCAACAACAATGATCCGCATCTCAACATCTTCAGCATGGAAAACCTCACAGCATTCTAATGCTTTGTAATGTCAAAGAAAAACACATCTATGCTTACCCTCTTAATAAAAAACTTCAGCTTATATATTAAATACAATTAATCTTTTACATTTAAACTTCTTTTGAACATACTTGATTTACTTGCCCTGTACCACTATAATATTAATATAATTTCAATATTATAGATTGGCAGGTATGATAATGAACCCACAAATAGCACTCGTTATAGGAAGTTTGGCTGGATTTGCCGTTTTGGCATTCTTCTTTTACAGATCTGTTAGTAAGCTTGAAAAGAAAAAAACAAGCAAGAAAAAAGGTCGTACAAAATATATGGCTGAAGTCAAAAACAAGTTTTAACAAGACATATAAATATGTTTTGGAGCATTTAAAAAGACCGGTCACTAAAAGCACTTACGCTTGATTGTGACCGGTCTTTTTGGATTATTCCTTTTTAATTATTCCTAAGCATTGAGATTTTTAAATGCTGTTGAAAGCATTAACTTAATTCTATTTAATTGATTTACTTCACTTGCACCGGGATCGTAATCAATGGCAACAACATTTGATTTCGGATAGCGTTTTCTCAGCTCTTTAATTACTCCCTTTCCTACTATATGATTGGGCAAGCACGCAAATGGCTGAGTACATACTATATTAGGCGTACCTGTATGGATTAACTCAAGCATTTCACCGGTTAAGAACCACCCTTCACCGGTTTGATTGCCACAGGATACAATTTCAGATGCCATATCTGCCAACTCATTAATATAGGCAGGAGGGGTAAAATGTTTACTCTTTCTAAATTCATCCCTCGCAGCTGAGCGCATCCATTCTATTGCTTTAATACCTGCATTTGCCTTTATAGCCGATGATTTTTTCATTCCCAGCTTTTCATATTTAAAGTTGCTGCAATAAAAACAATACAGGAAAAAGTCCAATAAATCGGGAACAACGGCTTCAGCACCTTCAGCCTCGAGCAAATCAACAAGATAATTATTGGCAGCAGGCATAAACTTAACAAGAATTTCTCCCACCACACCGACCCTCGGTTTCTTAATATCTCTTCGCGGAAGGTTATCAAAATCACGAATAATTTCCCTGCACAACTTCTTGTATTTTGAGAATGAAGGATATTTGCTTTTTGATAAAAATTCTATACATCTGCCTTTCCACTTTTTATGCAGTGCATTAGCAGCACCTTTCTCCAATTCATATGGACGAGTAGCATAAAGGCAGCGCATAAAAATATCCCCAAAAACAATACTGTATATTGCTTTAAGCCCCAACTCAGGAGTAAGCTTGAATCCCGGATTCTTTTCGAGGCCTACAAGATTAAGTGAAAGCACCGGAATATGGGGATATCCTGCTTTACGCAACGCCCTTCGTATAAATCCGATATAGTTGCTGGCACGGCATCCTCCACCGGTTTGTGTAATCATTACAGCAGTTTTTGATAAATCGTGTTTGCCTGACAAAACTGCTTCCATAATCTGTCCAACTACCATTAAAGAAGGATAGCAGGCATCATTATTTACATACTGAAGTCCCACATCAACAGCCTTTTTCCCATCATTGTCCAAAAGAACAATATTATAACCGCATGAACGAATAACCGGTTCTACGATGGAAAAATGAATCGGCGACATCTGAGGTGCAAGAATTGTGTAGTTGTCACGCATTTCCTTTGTAAACAGCACTCTTTCATATTTGGATGACACGATATTTCTTTTAATTCCGCTCTGCTTTCTCACTTTGATTGCGGAAAGAAGGGAACGAATTCGAATACGTGCCGCACCTAAATTATTGACTTCATCTATTTTTAAACATGTATAAATTTTACCGGAATCCTCCAGTATATCATATACCTGATCGGTAGTTACGGCATCAAGACCGCAGCCAAATGAATTAAGCTGAATCAAATCCAAATCGTCACGTTGCTTAACATAATCCGCAGCCGCATAAAGCCTTGAATGATACATCCATTGATCCACCACTAAAAGTGGTCTTTCAAGCTTAGCCAAGTGAGAAACCGAGTCTTCCGTAAGCACAGCTATGCCAAAAGACGTGATAAGCTCGGGAATGCCATGGTTGATCTCAGGATCAATATGGTATGGACGTCCCGCAAGAACGATTCCGTGGCCACCTGTTTGCTCCAAATATTTAAGGGTCTCTTCCCCTTTTTGTTGAACCTTTCTGCGGACTGATTCCATCTCATTCCATCCAATTTGGGCTGCTCTCCTTATTTCATCAGCAGGTATGTTGAATTCCTTTCCAAACTCTTCTACAAGCCTTTTAGTCACTACATTAAGGTTAGTAAGGGAAAGGAACGGACTCATAAAAAATACATCCGGATTTTTAAGCTCATCTATATTGTTTTTTATATTTTCTGCATAAGATGTAACAATCGGGCAGTTATAATGATTGGTTGCATCTTTGAATTCCTGCCGCTCATAAGGAATACAAGGATAAAATATAAATTTAACACCTTGCTTTAAAAGCCACATAACATGACCATGGGCCAATTTAGCAGGGTAGCACTCCGATTCGCTTGGAATGGACTCTATACCTAGCTCATATATTTTTCTTGTGGATTCAGGTGATAAAACAACTCTGAATTTTAATGCTTTAAAAAACTCTGCCCAAAACGGATAGTTTTCGTATATATTAAGAACTCGAGGAATACCTACAGTTCCTCTCACAGCTTCTTTTTCATCAAGAGTCTCTCTGTCAAAAAGCAATTTTGATTTATATTCATAAAGGTTTGGAATATTGTCTTTATTTTTCTGCCCTCCGGCACCGCGTTCACAACGGTTGCATGTAATAAACTGTCTTCCTCCGCTAAATTTGTTGATTGTTAAAAGACAATTATTGGTACATCCCCTACAACGGGACATAGTCGTAGTAAACTCCAAATTATTAATTTGATCAATTGGCAGCATTGTTGTGGTTTTGCTTTCATCATAGCGTTCCCTTGCAATGAGAGCCGCACCAAATGCACCCATTATACCGGCAATATCCGGCCTTACAGCTTCGCAGTTTGCAATTTTTTCAAAGCTTCTAAGAACGGCATCATTATAGAAAGTCCCGCCCTGCACAACAATGTGCTTGCCAAGTTCGGAAGCGGAACTAACCTTAATAACCTTATACAATGCATTCTTAATTACGGAATAGGCAAGACCTGCTGAAATATCAGCTACCTCAGCTCCCTCTTTTTGAGCTTGTTTAACTTTAGAATTCATAAACACCGTACATCTGGTGCCAAGATCAATGGGATTTTGGGCAAACAAAGCAGCTTTAGCAAAATCCTGAACACTGTAGTTCAACGATTTTGCAAAAGTTTCAATAAAGGAACCGCAGCCTGATGAACATGCTTCATTAAGCTGCACATTATCTACAGTACGATTTTTTATTTTAATGCATTTCATATCCTGTCCGCCGATATCTAAAATACAATCAACCTCAGGGTCGAAGAATGACGCTGCATAATAATGTGCAACCGTCTCAACTTCACCTTCATCCAATATAAGTGCATTTTTAATCAAAGCTTCACCATATCCGGTTGAACAGGAATATACAATTTTTGCACTATCAGGCAATACGGAATAAATCTCCTTAATGGCATTAATGGTTGTTTTAAGGGGACTGCCATTATTATTACTGTAAAAAGAATATAACAATGATCCGTCTTCACCTATCAATGCTGCTTTGGTAGTTGTAGAACCGGCATCAATCCCTAAGAAGCATTTTCCGCTATAATCCTTTAAACTCGAACGTTTTACAACATTCCCGTCATGCCTTTTCTTAAAAATATCATAATCTTCTTGTGTCTTAAATAAAGGCTCCATTCTTTCAACTTCAAATTCCATTTTTATTTCACCCGAAAGCTTGTTCTCTAAAGCTGAAAGAGAAGTAGAAATTTCCTTATCGGCATTTAAAGCAGCACCGGTAGCAGCAAACAGATGAGAATTGTCAGGTATAATCCTATGCTCATCATCTAACTTAAGAGTCCTTATAAATGCTTCTCTAAGCTCGGATAAAAAGTGAAGAGGACCTCCTAAAAATGCAACATGTCCGCGTATAGGCTTACCACATGCAAGGCCGCTGATTGTCTGATTAACAACAGCCTGAAATATTGAAGCAGATATATCCTCTTTTGTGACCCCTTCGTTAATCAAAGGCTGAATATCCGACTTGGCAAATACACCGCATCTTGCAGCAATAGGATAAATTGCCTTGTAATTTTTTGCATATTCATTAATGCCTGCTGCATCAGTCTGCAGAAGTGCTGCCATCTGATCAATAAAGGATCCCGTACCCCCGGCACAGATACCGTTCATTCTCTGTTCAACATTGCCGCCTTCAAAATATATTATCTTTGCATCCTCGCCGCCAAGCTCAATTGCAACATCCGTCTTAGGTGCAAAAACAGACAACGAAGTAGAAACTGCAATTACTTCCTGGGTAAAAGGAATGCCAAGGTGCTCGGAAAGTGCAAGTCCTCCCGAACCTGTTATCATTGCTGCTATCTTTATATCGCCTAATTTTTTATGAGCTTTATTAATAAGCTCACAGAGGCTTTCCTTTATATTTGCAAAATGCCGCATGTAATCGGAAAATAAAATTTCTTTTTTATCATCTAATATTGCTATTTTTACAGTCGTAGAACCAATATCAATCCCTAATTTATAAATTGTTGTATTATACATAATATTAAACAGATAAAATTATCTGCTATAGACCCCCCATTTAATTTGACTCTTATCTATAAAATGTACCGATTGAAAACCAATAATAGAAGAAGCTATATTATAATTTTTATTGTCATATATGTTGCACAAAATTACTTTTAAAATCCATCATTCTACATAAAAATCGATATTATTTACTCAATTAAAAATCACATTACATTATACAACAAGAAAAGTCAAAATACAATATAGCGGGTGTTTTTGCCCCATTTACCAAGACTTGGCAATATTACACCTTCAATTTTAAAACGGTTACATATATTAAAATTTACTAAAGACATTTTAATTTTATTCGTGAAGAACAAATATTTATTGTAAAATCCATATCGCCTAATATGCAAAAAGTGCTTTGTAATAAGAAAACTACAAAACACTTTAACATATCCAGAAATTTTGAACAAATTAAAACATTATAGCTCCGGTAATCATTACTCCTGAAATTGTGCTCCATGCTTCTTTGGTACTCCCATACTATTAAGAGGCCAGAATCTGAATATGGCCTTGCCACCAACCCTTGATATATCTAAGGGACCAAGGCTTCTGCTGTCAAGGCTTCCTCCCGGAGTACGATTATCGCCCAATACATAAATTTGCCCTTTTTGGACTGTTAAATTACAATACTCTTCATTTACGACCTCAGTAGAATCACCATTGATGTAATCCTCTTTTAAAGCCTTACCGTTAAGATAGACTTTTCCATCCTTAACCTCTATTTTATCTCCTTCAACACCAATAACTCTTTTTATTATAGGACTTCTGTCAACACCATTCATGTCGCTGACATCAATTGTAACAATATCACCATATTTTAGATTGCCTACCTTAGGACTAATCTTTTCAATTATAAGCTGATCACCATCATGCAGTGTAGTCTCCATAGAAGATCCGCTGACAATGGTTCTTTGCCCCACAAAAGCAACTATCAAAAAGCCTATAAGTACAGCAACCGCTATATGGACCCCCCAGTCCAAAACTTCCCTCAAAATCGGATTCTTAATACTATTAAACGTAATAATCCCTCCCAAGATTTATTAATTATTTACCAATTTACAATAACAATTAAACAATAATAATTAAACAATAACAATTAAACATACAATTAAACTAAATCCGCTCATTATTTAATTGTGAAATTCCTTACAAATTATATTGTAACTAAAACATATTACCACTTTATTAACAAATTTTGAACATTTTCATTAAATAATTTTCATAAAAAATAAAAACGAGCACAATACACAAATATATTATACTACAAAAGAACGGGATTTTACACCCATCCCGTCCTTTCATACTTATAAATTTTATTAAGGTAATATATAAATTGCTATTTAAACATTATAACCTTCCGACTTTATATGGAGCTCTTTAAGCTGCTTAACCTCAACTACATCCGGTGCATTTGTCATGAGACAGGATGAATTCTGTACCTTAGGGAATGCAATTACATCCCTTATACTGCTCCTTCCCGCCATTATCATTGTGAGCCTGTCAAGGCCGTAAGCCATACCGCCATGAGGAGGAGTTCCATATTTAAAAGCCTCAAGGAGAAATCCGAATCTTGCCCAGGCCTCTTCTTCCGTAAAGCCTAAAAGCTTGAACATCTTAGATTGCAGCTCCTGGTCGTGTATTCTTATGCTTCCTCCACCTATTTCAACACCGTTTAATACGATGTCATATGCTTTTGCACGTACCTTACCGGGGTCAGTTTCAAGCAAATGAATATCTTCATCCATAGGTGATGTAAACGGATGGTGCTTTGCCACATAACGCTTCTCTTCCTCATCATATTCATATAACGGAAACTCTGTGACCCAAACAAACTTATATTCGTTTTTATTGAGAATTCCAAGCTTTCTCGCAAGCTCCAATCTCAACTGTCCCAATGCATCATACACTATATCATTCTTGTCGGCAATAAAGCATATCAAGTCTCCCGGCTCTGCCTCAACCCTTTCAAGAATACTCTTTATTTCATCTTCGCTCAAGAACTTTGTAATAGCTGATTTAAGCTCATTTTCTTCAACTACAATCCATGCCATGCCCTTTGCTTTATATATCTTAACAAATTCAACGAGACTGTCTATTTCCCTTCTGCTGAATTTCGCTCCGCAGCCCTTTGCATTTATAGCCCTGACACTTCCACCGTTTTTAACTGCATCGGAAAATACTTTAAAACCGCAATCAGCAACTATATCCGATAAATTTTTGAGTTCCAATCCGAACCTTATATCCGGCTTATCCGAACCATATCTGTCCATAGCTTCCTGATACGGTATTCTCGGGATTGGAGTTTCTATATCGATATCCAAAGCCTCTTTAAATACTCTTTTGATAAAGCCTTCATTAACAGTAAGAACATCTTCAACATTTACAAATGACATCTCTATATCTATCTGTGTGAACTCAGGTTGTCTGTCAGCTCTTAAATCCTCATCCCTGAAGCATTTGGCAATCTGGAAATACCTATCAAATCCAGAAACCATTAACAACTGCTTGAAAAGCTGCGGTGATTGCGGAAGAGCAAAAAACTTGCCGGGATGCACCCTGCTTGGAACAAGATAATCTCTGGCACCTTCGGGTGTACTCTTAGTAAGTATTGGAGTTTCAATTTCCAAGAAACCGTTCTCATCATAATAATCGCGTGCAATTTTGGCAACCTTGTGTCTTAAAATAAAATTCTTTTGCATATCAGGCCTTCTTAAATCTATGTATCTGTGCTTAAGCCTGACTGTTTCATTTACATCGGAATCTTCTTCTATATAAATCGGAGGTGTTTCGGACTTGCTTAAAATCCTGAGCTCTGAAACCATAACCTCAATTTCGCCTGTATCCAACTTAGGATTCACTGTCTCAGGACTTCTTTTTACAACCTCGCCTATCGCCGCAAGAACATACTCACTTCTTATTGATTCTGCTTTTTTGAATACTTCTTCACTAATGGAACTGTTAAAAACTATCTGCAATATTCCGCTTCTATCTCTTAAATCTACAAATATTACTCCACCCAAATCTCTTCTTTTATGAGCCCAGCCCATAACAGTGACTTTCTCACCCACATGACTTAAACGCAGCTCATTACACATATGTGTCCTTTTTAATCCATAAATCGATTCTCCCATAAATTACCTCCTATTAATAATTTCTTCATGTATGTTATCTAAAGAAATTTCTGACTGTTCACCTGTTTTCATATTTTTGAGTACAGCCTTATTGCTGTTTACTTCATCTTCACCTAAAACAACAGTAAACTTTGCTCCAATTTTATCCGCATATTTCATCTGTGCTTTTAAGCTTTTTTGAAGCAGGTCTTTTTCCGCAGGTATCTGTTTTTCTCTTAAGTCATAAACCAGCTTTTCGGCAAAAGTATCGGCTGCTTCACCTATTGTTGCAATATATATTTCAATTTCCTTTTGCGGTGGAATATATACACCCTGACTTTCCATTTCCATTAAAAGCCTTTCAATACCAATAGCAAATCCGACAGCCGGAGTTGACGGACCTCCACAAGCCTCAACCAATCCATCATATCTGCCGCCTCCGCAAATGGTACCCTGGGTGCCCACATTTTCGGAAATAAACTCAAACACTGTTTTGGTATAGTAATCAAGGCCTCTGACTATGTTCTTGTCCACATTGTAAACAATACCCAAATTATCCAGACCTTTTTTCAATCCCTCAAAATGAACTCTGCATTCTTCACAGAGATTGTCAAGTATAGCCGGTGCACCGGCCGTAATGGTTTTACATTTATCTTCTTTACAGTCTATAATCCTTAAAGGATTTCTCTCAAACCTGTTATTGCACAATCCGCACAGCTTATCAAGGTTGGGTCTGAAATAATCCATAAGCTTTTGATTATACTCTTTTCTGCAAACAGGACAGCCTATGCTGTTTATATTAAGGCCCACATCCTTTAATCCCAAGCTGTCAAAAAGCTGCTTTATAAGGCTTATAATTTCCACATCTATGGATGGCCCCTTTGAACCGAATGTCTCAACGCCAAATTGATGAAATTCCCTGTATCTTCCTTTAGCCATCTTTTCATATCTGTATGCGGAAATAATGTAATAAAGTTTCACAGGCTGAGGCAAAGATGACATACCGTTTTCGATATAACTTCTCACAACACCTGCTGTGCCTTCAGGCCTTAATGAAATGCTTCTATTTCCCTTATCCAAAAAGGTGTACATTTCCTTTTGAACAATATCCGTGGTGTCTCCCACACCCCTTTGAAACAGCTCGGTATGCTCAAATACAGGCGTTCTTATCTCCTTATAACCGAAATTTGCACAAACTTTGGCAATCTGACTCTCAACATACTGCCATTTGTGACTCTCTATAGGCAAAATATCCTTTGTTCCCTTTGGCGTTTGTGTTAACATGACTTCCTCCCAACTAATTACTATAATTTCCTAAGGAATATATAATATTCCGAACATAAATAAAACCTCCAATCCCCGGTAAGGGACGAGAGGCTATTCCCGCGGTACCACCCTAATAAGCTTTACAGGCTCGCTTTAGCTCCTTTAACGCTGAGTCATGCGGATCTGCCTAATAATGACTTTTCAGTCAATTTCAGCAAACCAACTCCAGGGTGTTCTTTCACTACTCTTTTCCTAAAAGCACTTGCAGTCACGATGCTTTCTCCCTTAAGGCAGTTTATAGTTACTTTTCCCCTTCACTGTCATTTACAATTCATATATAGTATATTTTAATTACGCATATTTATATTGTCAACATATTATTTCAAATCTTTAATTATAGCTTCTTTTCTTGCGATCATTTCATCAATTCTCAGTATATAGTCACCAACGCTTTTAACGTTAAAAACTCGCTCAATTCTGTTTTCTTCCGGGTAGACCATTTTCGTAACCCCACCGGCTCCCATAGCAATTATGGACTGTTTTTCCTCCATAATCTGAATGTTATAAATGCTTTCGTGTCCGGGAGTACAGTATCCGATATTTTCCAGATTACCCAGTATGTTTTTCTGCCTGTAGAGGTAATAGGGTTTCATTCCCATTTTATAAGCATAATCTGCCGCGGCACCAACCATTTCTTCTATTTTTTCACTATGTATACCTGTGCGGCTTTCTTTATCATAAATGAGCTTTGAACCTCTCTTTATAGATAAAGTATGAACCGTAAGACTGTCAGGTGAAAGCTCAAGTATCCTTTCAAGGCTTTTATTAAACATTTGAGGAGATTCACCGGGAAGTCCGGCTATAATATCCATGTTTATATTATCAAATCCCATCTCCCGTGCCTTAATAAATGCCCACTCTATATCCTCCGCAGTATGGTTCCTGCCGATTGCTTTTAATACCTCATCGTTCATGGACTGGGGATTTATGCTTATTCTGTCCACTTGACTATCCTTAATTATACTGAGCTTGTCAATATTTAATGAATCGGGACGCCCTGCCTCAAGTGTAAATTCTTCAATATTTCCCTCATCAAATGTACTTACCGCAATACTCAAAAGCTTTTCCAAACTTTTCTCATCTATGGACGTAGGAGTTCCTCCACCAATGTAAATACTCTGGACCTTCCATCCGTTTCTTTTTATAATGTATGATGTTTTTTCAATTTCATACATCAATGCATCCATATATTTTTTTACGATATCGGACAATGGATCTATAGGAGTCGATGTAAATGAACAATATAGACACCTTGTTGTACAAAAAGGTATGCCGATATAAATACTAACTGAATCAGGCGATGTTGAATCTAATATTCTTTTCTCCTTTTTTGCTACATCCAAAAGCAGATTTGCCTTATCCTCTTTTATCATATAAAAGCTTTTAAGGCTATGAACTATTGAATCGTCGGCATAATTCATATCAAGCATTTCATGTGCTATTTTGGCCGGTCTTATTCCTGTAAGAATCCCCCACGGCAATGATTTCCCAGTGAGAAATCTAAATGCCAGATACAATTGCTGTTTAAGGAGCATCCTCTTTTTCTTTTTAACCAAATGCTCTTTATTGCCATGTCCGTTATACCAATCGGGCAAAACAGTTTCTGAATTATTTTTAGGCTTGTATATGCATATACCGTCTTTCCACAATTCAACATAAATATCAATATCCATTCTTATAAGTACATAAATTCCCTTGAAATCAGCAGGGAATTCACCGACATAGGTAATATCCTCATCATAAAAAAACGACTTTATAATATCTTCAACCTGATATTTATAGTCGTGATCATGAAGCTCTACAAAAATCATTTTTATCTCCAATCTTAAGTCCACTAAACTATACCATAGTATAGCTACATAACATTTTACATATTTTTATTAATTATATATTTTTGTATATTTTACTAGAATCATCCAACCACAACCATATTGTTTGCTTTCTCAAAGTCTATGGTTGAAGCCTCGTTATGGCCCGGATAAACCTGTATTTCACCCGGAAGCGTCAGCAGTTTGTTTTTTATTGACTTAACTATCTCATCACTATTGCCTCCAGGCAAATCAGTTCTTCCTGTTGTATATTTAAAAAGCGTATCCCCTGTAAAAAGGATATTACCGGCTTTTATACATATACCTCCGGGTGTATGACCGGGAGTGTGAATTATTTCCAAATCCATATCCGAAAGCTTTAAAACATCCCCATCTTTAACTTTTATATCAGGAGCTTTAAATGTACGTTTTTCTCCAAATACAAAGGAGCAGTTTAAAACCGGATTGGTTAAAAAATCGGCCTCATCTTCATGTATTACTACGCTTCCGCCCACAGCTTCCTTAAGATTATCAATATGGCATATATGGTCAATATGTCCGTGGGTCAATATAATATACTTTATATTGAGATTGTGTTCATTTATTCTTTTAACCACATGTGACGGTTCAACGCCTGCATCAATTATTACGCCTTCCCCGTTCACACCTAAAATATAGCAATTAGATTCAAACATACCATTGGGCAAACACTCTAAAATCATATTAAAACTCCTTTTTACTATCAAGCAATATTGTAACAGGACCGTCATTTATAAGCTCTACATCCATCATAGCCTGAAACTTTCCTGTTTCCACCTTTATTCCAAAACCTTTGCAATATTCAACAAATCTTTCATAAAGCATTTCCGCATCTTTAGGCTTTGCCGCTTTATCAAAACTGGGCCTTTTGCCTTTCCTGCAGTCACCGTACAAAGTAAACTGTGAAACTATAAGAAGCTCTCCTTTTTGATCCAAAAGAGACTCGTTCATTTTTCCGTTGGAATCCTCAAAAATTCTTAAATTTATTATTTTATCTGCAAGATATTGAATATCCTTTTCATCATCTTCATTTCCAACTCCTAAAAAAACCAGAAGGCCTTTATCAATCCTGCCTACCAGTTCACCGTCTACAGTAACTCCAGCTCTTTTAACTCTCTGTACAACTCCTCGCATTTCTTTCTGTCTCCATTCCCTCAACCATTAGTATAACCTACTAAATTTATCCAGTCAATTAATAAGCCAATCTTACATTTTATGTTTCATTTAATATTTTTAATGTTCTTGTATTGTATGAATCATTGTTTGTTTCTCGTTACCTCAAAAACTCCCGATACCTTCTTTAATTTCTTAATTATCTTATCTAACTGTTCAGTATCAACTATTTCAAGAGTAAGGTTCATTATGGCAATCTGTTCCTTTGTTGTCCTTGCATTAATAGCCTTGAGAGGAATTTTTGCCTCACCTATCACATTGGTAATTTCCATAAGAAGTGCCGTCCTGTCGTTAGCCATAACGGTAATATCCGCTTTGTATGCAACATTATTGGAAGAATACCAACTAACCTCTATCATTCTTTCCGCCGTATCAGAAGCATTAGTCACATTTAAACAATCCTTTCTGTGAACCGATACACCTCTTCCACGAGTTATATATCCTATGATATCATCACCCGGAACGGGATTGCAACACCTTGAAAGCCTCACAAGACAGTTATCTATTCCTTTTACAACAACACCGTTTTCAGGTACGTTCTTTTTCTTTTTATCAGGTCTTTGAGCTTTACTAGGCTCAAAAAACTGCTCTATTTCCTCAGGCTTCAGTGTCTTTTTAAACTCTTCTTTGAGTTTGCCGATAACCTTGCTAACGGTTATACCACCGTAACCAACGCTTGCATACATATCATCCAATGAATTGAAATTATATCTTTTCAACAGCAAATCAACCCATTCAGGCTTAAAAAGCTGTGCATACGTGAGTCCGTTTTTCTTGAGATCCTTTTCAATAAGTTCCTTTCCCCTGAGAATATTTTCTTCTCTTTTCTCTTTCTTAAACCACTGATTTATTTTATTTTTAGCTTGAGATGTCTTAACTATTTTGAGCCAATCCCTGCTTGGTCCATGTGAGTTGGAAACTGTGAGAATCTCTACGATATCCCCATTGTTTAATGAGTAATCAAGAGGCACAATTTTACCGTTTACCTTAGCACCCACCATCTTATTGCCAATAGCACTGTGGATGGCATAAGCAAAATCAATAGGTGTAGATTTTGCAGAAAGGCTTATAACATCGCCCCTTGGAGTAAAAACAAAAACCTCATCTGTAAATAGGTCAATTTTTAATGTTTCCATGAACTCTTTTGCATCCCGCATTTCCTTCTGCCATTCCAAAAGCTGTCTAAGCCAAGACAATTTATTATCTAGATCAGCATCGGCATTTCTACCTTCCTTATACTTCCAGTGTGCTGCTATACCCACCTCTGCAATCCTGTGCATTTCCCATGTCCTAATCTGAACCTCAAATGGAATGCCTTCATGTCCAATTAATGTGGTATGCAGAGACTGGTACATATTAGGCTTGGGCATAGCTATGTAGTCTTTAAATCTGCCCGGCATAGGCTTATAAAGCTCATGTACAAGCCCAAGCACGGCATAACAATCCTTTACGGAATTAACCAGCACACGAACAGCAAAAAGGTCATAGATTTGTTCTATTGTTTTTTTCTGTTCATACATCTTTTTGTAAATACTGTAAAAATGCTTTGGACGCCCATCCAGTCTGGCTTCAATATTAATTTCCTTAGTTTTTTCTTCCAGAGTTTTTATGATTTCATGGATAAATGCTTCTCTTTCTTTTCTCTTTTTTGCAATTTTTTCAACCAGCTCATAGTACCCTTTAGAGTCTATATATCTAAGGCTTAAATCCTCAAGTTCCCATTTGATTCTTGACATACCGAGACGATGTGCCAAAGGAGCATATATTTCCAACGATTCTTTAGCTTTTTCAAGCTGCTTCTTAGGATCCATATACTTTAATGTTCGCATGTTATGCAGCCTGTCGGCAAGCTTGATCAATATAACACGAATATCCTTTGCCATTGCAAGAAACATTTTTCTCAAATTTTCAACCTGCTGCTCTTCTTTAGTTGTATAAGGAATTTTACCAAGCTTTGTAACACCGTCAACAAGATCTGCAATTTCCTCGCCGAATTTTTCCTTGAGCTGCTCATAAGTACAGGTGGTATCCTCTATTGTATCATGGAGAAGTGCAGCTATTATGGAGGTACAGTCCAATTCGAGCTCAGCCAAAATTTTTGCAACCTCAAGAGGATGAGTTATATAAGGCTCTCCCGATATTCTCTGCTGTCCATCATGTGCAGCCTTTGAAAGCTCAAAAGCTTCTCTTAGAAGTCCAAAGTCACATTTTGGGTTATACTTTTCAATTTGTTCACATAATTGACTAAAGCCTTCGCTCATGGACACTAATCCTCCCAAACAAATGCTAAATAAAAAACTATTATTTACTGATATATAATCATTTTACTATTCTAAATAATTGAAGTTTTCTATATAATCTTGAATTACCAAGGCTTGTTTTCTCTTTTACATCTTTATTAAAATCTATATGCACATGATAATCATTTTTAAAATGAGCCTTTAAAAGCTCCAGCTCATCAAGTATTTCAATGCATTTTTTCAGTTTAAAATAATTCATATTGATTTTATAGCTTACTGCAATCTTCCTGGCAAGTATAACCATATTACCGGACAGCAAGCCATTTAAATGATTTGCCCTTATATGCCTGTAAACAGCTTCAATATCCTGTCTTTTCAGCACAACATCCATATCTTCCTCATCGGCATTATCGGATAAAAGGCAAATGCACTCGGCTCCATAACCTTTTAATCTATCATATACAAAATCAATATAACCAGGGACTGTCCACAGCCCGTAAAGCACTACCCTGTCTGCATCAATACTGCCTGAATTTTCTATCACGGGATTAATAATAAGTGTTGTTTCTGCATCACTAAAACCATTAAAACAAGTATAACAAATATTTAGCTTCTTTTTAATACACTCATGCAAATTTTCATGCATTTTTTTTATTTTTTTAGCATATTTCATCGAATTTACAAGAATTATGGTTTTTTTATCATCATTAATAAACAATTTCAATTTATTTTCAATGTTTTCAATTATTTCATCTCTTTGCATTTCTTCAGCATTTTTATTGATTATACCATGTATTTGATTATTTTGATAAATATTTATATCATTTTCAACTATAAAACCCACACATTTATCGAGGCTGTTATAGTATTTTTGCTCATTTACGATTTCTTCCGAATACCTTATGTCCTTTAACACAAGCTGAACTTTGTCAACAGAATTCCAAGTATTTTTATCCAGTGTACACACTACATCAACCATATCATCATTCATAAAGTTTTGAGTAAGATCTCCCATATTAAATCCTATGGCATCAACAATCATTCCCTTATCTTCAAAAACCGCTTTGAGATGCTTATCATTACCAACAGCCCTTAAGTCAACTATCCTGATATTCTCATATAAAAATATGGGGCTAGGGTTCCCAACACCAAATGGAGACATCATCTCAATTTCAGATATGCTTTTTAAATTTATTTCACTTTTCTCAATTTTTACATCTATTTCTACTTTAGGGATAAGGTCTTCATCTTTCATATTATTATCGGCAAAATTGTTTATCAGTATATCAAATTCTTCAATTTTTTCCTCCTTTAAGGTAAGCCCTGCAGCCATCTCATGTCCTCCATAATTATCCAGAAGACTTTCACAGGCACACAGTGCCATAAACATGTTAAATCCCTCTATACTTCTGCCGGAACCCTTGCATATACCGTTTTCACATGAAAGTATTATGCACGGCTTATAATACCTTTCCGTTACTTTTGATGCTGCAATGCCTATAACTCCATGATGCCATCCCTCTCCCGATATGACCATAACCTTTTTGTCTTTATATTTAATGTCCGACTCTATTTTATACAACACTTCATCTATAATAGCAGACTCTATATCCTGCCTGACCTTATTTTCGCTGTCTAAAAGACCTGCAATATTCGAAGCTTCATCCCTGTTTTTAGTAGTAAAAAGGGTTACTGCCCTTTTAGCATCACCTATTCTTCCCGCTGCATTTATCCTTGGAGCAATTATAAAAGCAACCATCCATGTGGTTATATCCTCATTTTTCTTGTTGCAGTACTTTAACAGCTCCATAAGGCCTATATTTTCCGTATTTTTCATTTTTTTGAGGCCATTTTTTACTATAATCCTATTTTCTCCAATAAGCGGCACCACATCTGCAACAGTTCCGATAGATACAATATCCAGATATTTATAATGGATTTCTCCTAGTTCAAGCCTCTTGCATAATGCTGTCACAAGTTTATAAGCTATACCCACGCCGGCTAACTCCTTAAAGGGATATGGGCAATCCGGTCTTTTGGGATTTATAACCGCAAAAGCATCAGGTAGCTCTTCTCTGCATTCATGATGATCGGTAATTATTATATCAATACCTCTATTCTTAACATATTCTACCTCTTTTATTGCCGATACACCGCAATCAACGGTTATAACCAACTGGCATCCTGCCTCAACTATAGTCTTTGCAGTATCAAGTGTTATTCCATAGCCGTCATTTATCCTGTCGGGTATGAAAAAATCTACACTAACTCCTATACCTCTTAAAAAATTATATAAAACCGACGTACTTGTGACACCATCTACGTCATAATCACCGTAAATTAAAACTTTTTCTCCTTTTTGCAAAGCCTCAACAATCCTATCAACAGCTTTGTCCATGTCCTTCATCATAAAAGAATCATGGAGATTGTCTTTTGAAGGCTTTAAAAAGCTCTTTATATAATTTATGTCATCAACGCCCCTGCTTAAAAAAATCTTTGCCAAAAGTGTCGAAATATTTGCTTCTTTAGATAGCTTTAAAACATCGTCTTGATTTACTTCATTGCAAATCCACTTTTTATCAAACATCCCAAATCCCCTGTATTTTAATCTGCGAAAATTCCGTTAATGCATTATAAATAACGTATTTAATATAAAAAATTACTTCACACTAATTAAAATGTGAAGTAAAATCTTATCTCATTATTATAATGTATTTAAAATAAAGTTGCAATAAAGCCTTATTGAAGTTTTTTGCCTAATTTTCCTGCTTCTTCCTCTTGCAAATACCTGTGAAATAGCTTGTTGTCGAGTCACTATATGTTTTTGCTATCCTTGCAGAATTATCATGTCCTAGAAGCTTAAATTCATCAGTTCCTGCATCTTTCATAACAGTAAGCAGCGTCATAATTGACGGCGGTGAATCCATATTATCATTGGTCATCTGGCTAATAGCACCAATATCCCACGCTTTTATGGCTTTTAATGTAATTTCATCCATCATATCGGCCTTTTCGGGCGGAAGATAATGTGAGAAATCCACTGAAGCTATAACCAGAGCTTTCTTTTGAGAAATATTGTTATAAATTTTGTGCCCAAGCTCTATGGAATTTTTCATTCCATAATTTCCATGGAGCAAAATAGGCACTATTTTAACATTGGGTAAATAATATTTGATGTATGGCACAATGGAAGATACCGAATGTTCCTCTTCAAGAAGTCTTGCTTTACTGTCTGCTGCCTTAAGGCCTGTAATGCTTTTAATCAACTCACCGTCCGATTCCAAAACACCAAAATGTGTGGACCAGTTTTCAAAAGCAGTGTTGATCAGTCTGCTTCCTTCTCTTTTATGGTTCGGTGCAATTACTACAACATAATCGTAATTTTCCCCCGAAACCGTTTTAAAGAAGGATGCTATGAGGTCACAGGCTAAAAGGTGGTGAGGAACAATGCCTCCCACAATATTTCCCGAATCAGGTTTTACTTTTTGGGCATTCATTATGGATTGCATGAATTCGGAATCATTATAATAAATGCATTTAATCATATCATTTATTATGGGAGTACCGGCAGTATCCGTTTCTGATGCATTTATTTCATTTGTATTTACGGTAGTATCTTTTAAACCCGACTCAATATCCCCGGCAGTCTCGCTGCATGCAGCAAAACTACCGGATATAAATATTACAATTAAACTTATAGCAATTTTTCTCAATAGTTTATTCATAACATATCTACCTTGTTATTTTGACTTTTATCGTGTCTGAAATACCTGCAGCACTGCTTCCGTAATGCTTAACAAATGCATTATCTGCAGTAAAATCACCTGGCGAAACAACTCTTGCAAAATACTTTATTTCTCTCATCTTTTCTTTGCTCTTCTTGCTGTAGTAAATGTTGAAAACAACTTTCTGTTCCGACACTTCATCGGGGTAATACCTGTTTTCAACATACCCTCTGCCCTCAACATATTTAAATCCACTAGGAAGTACGTCCGTTACCTGATAATATCCGTCAGGTGCCCCTTCTGAAAACTCAGGTTTAATGGTTATAGTTACTATATCCGATTGTTTAAATGAAGTAGCATTCCCGCCGTTATATTTCCTGTCAACTTTCACTAATTTATTTTCCTCTGTGATTGTATCTTTAATTTGTCCTTTAAACCTCGAAGTAACTGCAATTTCACCCTGAATGTTGCTGAATTTGATGTTCTCAAGGCTCTTTGCGGTAAGTTGAAGCCTGAATTTGTCGGTATTTTTAAGCTCTACTTCTTTTTTCTTTCCATCAAGTTCATAAGTGAACTTAGCGTTTTTGCTTGTATCAGGTATTGTATTTACCGCATAATTCATTCTTTCAAGGTTGGTTATCAAATCACTTCCGGGATTTTGAGAAACATACCTGTAAAGCCCTTCTTTTTCCGGCAGGTCAATCTTAAGTGCTGCTATTGAGCACAACGCCGTCATCTCGATTATATCGTCTTTATCGGTTCCAAAATCAATATAAGCTAAAGGCTCTATTTTCTTAAGCTTGCCTTCCGTTATCTTTGCATATTCTTCCCTAGCAGCCTTTATATCCCCCAATTCTGCAAGGGCCAGGCACAGGTATATCTTGTCTTTATTTGATAATCCCTTTGATGTAAGCAAGTTTTTGACATCGTACAACACAGGCTCATTTAAAGATGCAAGTCCGTAATAGGATGCAGCTACATCTGTGGGCTGGGACTCCTTATCCTCTATGATTCTATAAAAATAGAGTTTTAGGCTGCTCTTGTCAAACACATCCTGGGCAATAGCACATATTTTAGCAGATAATTCAGGGTTTGCACTGTCATATTTAAGCAATGCTATACCGCCGTCTTCCAACTGATATTTTGAAAAATCAAACTGTTCCTCTATACCGTTAACCTGAAAATGTTTTTTCAAAAGCTCCTGAGAAATCTTCCTGCAAAGTTTCTGATCAACCCTTTCCCCCCATGTGCATTCCATGGACCATAATGTATCTGAAAACTCAGATATGGCTGCGTTGTAGAATTCAAGGGTTGTAAGAGTTTTACCGCCTTCAATTTTCAAGTTCTCTGTAAGCTTATACGTTTTGAATTTATCAGCTTCCAATATATTGGTAACTACAGAAAAATCCTTCTTAATGGCATCACTGAATTCATTGCATTTTACCTTCACAGTAACGGAATACTGCCCTTCTTTAAGGCTTCCAAGTGAAGCAGTTGTAAACAAATTGGCCTTTCCCTTTTTATCAAACTCCTTTTTTACTCCGTTATCGCCCTCTAACAACACGCTGTATGTTACATCATCTCCGCTTTTTACCCCTGTTCCGAAAGCTCTCATTGTTATTTCCGGGTTATCATTTTCCATGAATATATTATTGAAAATAATATCTGCAAAAAACGGCAGCTTAACATTCACATTTGTTTTACCGCTTCCTGCTTTAAAATCCTCTGTTATGCCTTGATAGGTAATACGCCACTTTGTCAGGTTATCGGGCAGCTTAAAGCTTACATTGGCCTTTCCGTCCGATCCAACCTTTACAGTATCAAAATATGCATTGTCCTTGAAGTTTGAACGAATTGCAATGTCTCCTCCCTCACCGCATTCTGCACCTCCAAACCTGTTTAGGTCAGGCAACTGATAGGAAAAATAGCTGGCTATCTCACCTTCAGAAATGTTTTTTGAGTAGATGGATTCCAGCGTGTTTACATATTGATCCTGTATGGCAAAAAATGCTTCATCTACAACACTGATATTCACATCGGCAGAACAAGGATTTCCGGATTTATCCCTAACCTCTATATCAAGATTAGCAGTATCTCCGGGCTTGTAATCGGTTTTATCGGGCTTAACATTTATTTCTAGCTCCTTTTCCGAATAATCATACATAACATTTATACTTCCTGCATCATATACGTTTTTGCCGTCAAAATACACCGCTTTCACATATATATTGGGTATCTTGTTTCCATCCATTTCGAATGAATATTTAAAGTCCTCAGAAATGCTGTACCCTGCCAGCCCTTTCCTCTGAGCTACAAACAATACCCTTGCATCAGGTTTTTGCATAATACTCTCATTACCGTACATAACCTCTAATGCCACTTTTTCTCCCAGCTTATAGGAGCTTTTACCCACTTCACTTCGTATTGAATATGTTTTAAATTGTGAATAATAATAATTGTAATAATTATTGATGTACGATACTTCTTCAATTCTCCTTCCTTTACTGTCAGTTCCTTCAATCTTTACATAATATACCCTGTATTCTTTATTTTTTTTCGGAATAGGAACACTGAATTCATAAAAGCCATTTGAAGTTGTGAAAATCTCCTCTTTTACAACACTTTCAACCTCTTTATATTCGTATTTTTTCTCAACCCTCTTATTTATAAAATCATAATACTCTCCTATAACATTTGCTTCCCAATGCTTTTCATAAACTCTTGCCTTCAACTTGGTATCGACTGCTTTTCCTTTATAAAAGCTCTCATCGTAGTACAAAATATCCTCATTCGCTTTGGCTTTATTAATGTCAACAAGGCTTGTTTCCACCTTTATTACCGCATTGTTGTTTGAAATATCCGATTTTACCTCAATCATTGTATCCCTCGGGAATACAGTCACATAGCCCGATGAGCTGATAACGGCTTCTTCGGCCTGATTGTTGCTTACATATAAACTTAATGTTGTAGGTCTCCATGACTTGTAGTCATAATAAATTTCAGGGGTAAAGCTTAAGCTTGTATGTCCGTCATCTCCACAAGATATAACGCCATCTGAATGCCTGTTGATGCCCACATTATAATTAAGCTTTATGCCGGGAACCGGAGAACCTTCAAAGAAACTGGCCTGTATATCGAATTTAACCTTCTCCCATCCCGCAGCAACATTCTTATCAGGTTCAACATCAATTTTATACGCCGGTTTTGTATATTCCTTTACTTCAAAGCTTCTTTCAATAATCCTTCTGTCTTCAATTTTTAAAATGATTGAATAAGTTCCTGATGAAAGATTATCGAGGGTGAACTCATCTTTAAAAATTCCTGAAGAATTAAGCCTGATTTCCTTTGTTTGAAGGCCCGGAAGATCATTTTCCTCAAAGTACGAGTAATCATACCTGTAGAGAATCAATTCTGCCTTTTCCGGAAGTTCTCCCCCATCTCTAGGCCTAATCATTCCCCATACCCTTACGGTATCGTTAGGTAAATACAATCCTCTATCAAGATACATATAAGTCCAATAAAGGTCATTTATAGGTTCTTCCCCTTCTATTCCCATATACCAGTTGGTTTTCGTTATATATGCAAAAAAAGTGGGTTTATCTTTAGCATTAATTTTAAATATACTATACCCTATATCCTCCGGAATGCTAACCTTACCGTCAATAAATGCAAGACCGTCCCTGCCGGAAACTGCCTTGTGCTTATCGTCAACCGTTATGGAAGCACCCTCTAATGGCTTGCCTGTAATGGAATCATTGAGCCATACCAGCGTCTTGTCCTTGCATATTGATATATACGAAGAAATATCGCTTACCTGCATAAGGGTTCTAAAAATATTATTACCAAACTTGATCCTCACAAGATATTGCCCTTGAGGCAGCTTTTCAGGAAAGCTTATATAGCTGAAGTAATAATCATCATTTGTATTTTCCACCTTGGAATTAAATGTAGATACCTTTTCGAGATTTAATGAATCCAATTGAGCATTGTCAGTATCCTTGACAGCCCAATACGGAAAACTGTTCATTATTTCAATTGACTTTAAAAAGTCATTTTCATTCTGATATTTTAAGACATCAATGGACACACTATTATCTTTTACTTTATCATATGTATTTATCTGGAGCACAGGAACTACATCGGACGTAAAGTTGTATATGGCTTGTGAAAACCATAATCCCGGCCCTGATTGGTTGATATTCTTTTGAGGCTTATTGGTCTGAAATCTAAATACATAATCCCCTTCAAGTTTATCTTCCCCATCTTTAAGCCCCAGTCCCTTTTTTACGGTAACGGTATAAATCACTCCAGGCTCAAGCTTTTCCGGGACAAAAACAGCAACCTTTTTATGGTATTCAAACCTTCCTTTTACTTTCGGGCTTATTTCAAAATATTTGTCAAATTCTTCGAAGTTCTCATGACTCATTGTAATTTCAATGCCTGTGCTTACATCTACATTGGTAGCCGTATCCCTTGGCAGTGTCCTAACTACCCTGAATGTCTTTTTAGTCTGGAATGCCCATGAAAAATTATTTGAGGATTGGCCTTCCGGCATTTCATCCTGCTGAGTCTTAGGCTGCATAACTTGAAATTTATATACACTGTTTGGTGCTAAAGGCTCTTCAGCATTAATTCTATATGTGGTGGCTGAAAGCTTCTTTACCGTAAAAGACACATCCGGAGTAATCTTAAGAGCTTTTTTAATGTCGCTCTCATCATACTCTTTATCGCTGGTAACTTTAAATCCTGAACTAACTTCAACACCTGTACCGTCATAGCTTAGGGGTATAATATCGGTTATATGAACAATTTTTTCAGCCTTTGTATTATTTGAATCTAAAGATATTTTTCCTTTATAGTCGGATTTAAAGAAGAGCCTGTTGACCGCAAATGCTGCTATTGCAATAAATATGACTGTTACGGCAATAATAGCTGTAATGGCAAATTTATTGCTTTTATACAAATCTTTTATGTTCATTAAATTCCCTCCCGCTTTTTTTTGTCGAATTTGTCAAATTCGAATTCATTACCGGAATTTTGCCATAGATTAAATGAAAAAGATAATGATATTTAATATACATTATAATTGTATTATAAATCTCTATCTAATAGTTTACAAAATAGTTAAGGAACACCTCAAACATCACATCAGATTTAAACAATCCCCAAAAAAAGAAGGCTGTAGTAATGTTACCAAAAACATACTGTCAGCCCACTTCTTAAAGCAAACTTTATATATGCGGTCATCTCTAAGCATTTGTCAGAGATATCTTTTTTTGCTCGTCACACATTATCATTTTCCTTTTCTCATCAAGTATGGTAAGAAGCACTACCTTTCCGTCCCAAAGATCTTCCACATGCTTCAACGTCTCATAAGCGTAGCTTAATTCCAATTCCCTGCCATCGTATTGATGCTCCAATACAAGTGTGTTATCCTTCTGAACATATTCTATCACCTTTATAATAGGTATTCCGGACATACCAACCGAATTTGCAAGAGTGTCACGAATCTTTTTCCAGCCTTCCTCGTCCGCAACCTCGGATACTATATAATCATTACCCCTCCTGACATATTCAAAAAGATTCATTTCCCGACACAATTCATAGTTGAGATAACGTCTAATGAATGACTGGTCCCTTTCAACTTCCCTTATTTCAAATATCTTCTTAGGATTATCAGGGTAGTTGTTCTTTATAAATTCAAAAATCTTAAACCCTACATAATATGGATTAATTTGGCCTAAGTGCGGCCTAATAACCTGATTATGCCTTTTTAAAAATTCGATATGAAGCCCTTGAGGAAGTTCCAATTTGTTTAATATTGTATAATGCCAGAAGCTGGCCCATCCTTCATTCATTATTTTTGTTTCTATCTGTGGTACAAAATAGGATGTTTCAAACCTTACTATATCAAGAAGGTCTCTTTCCCATGAATTAAGCTTGCCGTACCTGGAAATAAACCAAAGCAAGTCATCCTCAGGCTCTAACGGAATCTTTTTTAAATCCGGCATATCTTCAGTATGGGTCTGTTTCGGCTCTAAAAGAGGATACTCGCTCTTAGGCTTCTGGTACTTCTCCATAAGTGCTTTCTTCTTATCCTCCTGACTGAGCTTCTTTATTCCAATCTCTCTAGAACATTGAAATTTTATTGCATGGGCAGCGTTCAATATCTTTTCGACCTTTTCATAACCGATACCGGGATCTGCAATATATTCTCTGACTCTGTCGGCATGATTTTTAAATGTTTCAATTGTCAATTCCGCATTAGTACCCTGCTTAAAAAGCCTATTGTTCTTAAAAAAGTCATTGTGTCCATAAACGTGAGCAATGGTAAGTATCTGAAGAAGCAGTGTATTATCCTTCATGAGGTATGCAAGACATGGATTGGAGTTTATAACCATCTCATAGGGCAACCCTGTAAGATTGTATTTATGCAATGTTTTTATTCTTTCATATGACTTTCCATAGCTCCAATGCGGGTAGTGGGAAGGCATACCGATATACGCCTCATAGCCTATCATATCTTCATAGCTGCATATTTCAAACTCCTGCTCATAGTAATCAAGACCTTCGGCTCTTGCTATCTCTTCTATTCGTTCATTCCACATTTTCAGTTCACTTATTGTATAGTCAGACATATAAGACCCTCCCTACACCAAGGAATGCATAAAATAAATATAACAATTAATTTGAGTCGTCCTTTTCAAGTAACTTTTTCAGTCCGGGCAGCACATCTTCCTTTTTTGTCATGGTAACAATTGAAAAGTTCTTATGCTTCACACCCTTTTGGAATTCACTTTTAATTGTGCTTACTGATGAGTAATATCCCGGTACAATCTCTCCATATCCGAAAAGATTGCACACCTCACAAAGTTTGTTTGCATATTCCAATGCTTTTGCATTATCTTCGGACCAATTATCACCATCACTGCAATGGAAGGCATATATGTTCCAGCTTGACGGATTATACCTTTGCTCTATGATTTCAAGTGCTTTTTCATAACCGCTGCTTATATAAGTACCTCCCGATTCCCCTTTGTGGAAAAACTCGTTTTCACTTACTTCCTTTGCAACTGTAGTATGAGCTACAAACGCCACCTCAACATTAGCATATTTGAGCCTTATAAACTGATACAGCAAAAAGTAGAAGCTTCTTGCAAGGTACTTTTTGGACTGATCCATAGACCCTGAAACGTCCATTATACAAATAACAACGGCATTATAATCCTTCTTATGCTCTTCCCTTACTCTCCAATATCTTAAATCATCCTCAATAAACGGAAATCTCTTAGGTACGGTTTCTACATTTCCGTCATTTATTGTTCCATCATCTACCAACTGTTCATCATTAACATTTTCAATTTCATCGGAAGAAGAATTTTCTGCAATCTCCCGTAATGTCCTTTCATACCCCTGCTTGCGTTTTATCTTTTCAATGATGGAACGCTTCTTTGCAAGCCTGGGCGGAATACCCTTTCTTTGAAAACCCGAACGTTTGGAATATCTTGTTGATTCAAGCTCGCCAATTCTTTTGCGGTCAAGATCAGGCAGATTGAGATCATCAAAAAGGTAGTTTATAAGCTCATCTATGGTGATTTCTGTTTCGTAGTAATCCTCACCTTCCTGATTACCGGCTTGACCGGAGCCCTGGCCCTGACCCTGGCCCTGGGCTTCACCCACCTTATCTCCCCTCTTTTCATCACCTGTTCCGCTTCCTGTTCCGGAATTGTTCTTACCGTATATGAACTGGTATTCCTTTATGCTTTTTATGGGGATCTTTATTTTTTTATCTTTTCTTTGTCCTATAATGCTTTCTTCTGCTATAATATTTCCAATATTCTTTTTAATAGAGTCCTCAACCAATTGACGATGTCTTCGCCTGTCTTCTGCCGACCTGTCTTTGCCGCTGCTGCTGAACTCCTTGAAAATAGCCATTTTAATCACCCCATCAGGTAATTTCTAGGATATATACCTAGATTACACATATCAAAAATCCGTTTTCAATAAAACCATTAATCTTTCCACAGGTTGTTTGCTGCATATTTCAATATCACATTGCAGCAATAATCACAATAGCCGTTCTTCTTCATCTCTTCAACCATCGCATTGTATTTTTCGCTTTGTTCTTTATCTCTCACCTTAGCCATTGTTACAACTCTGCTTAACTCTCTTACTGATGCGGTGAGCTTTTTCTCAATAGCTTCCTTTAACGGTTCATAGCTATTATAGTCAAGTTTTCCGCCATTTCTAAGAACGAAGAACATATATGCCGTTACATCTGCTCTAAAGCCTTTAGCTGCAGAATCGGTGATTCCTATTTGTTCTTCTATAGATCTTAAAAACTTTTCATCCGGCTCTAATTCCTCTCCGGTATTACGATCCTTTATCTTTGTCTTGTTGACAAATGCTTCCGCATGGTCAAGATAGTTGTTAAAGAGGCTTTCCGCCTGTTCTCTGTAACCATGAATAAATGCCTTTGTTATTTCCTTCTCAAGTATCTTATTATACTCTTTCCTTATAGTATCCTGTATGAATGTCAAATACCTTGTTTTGTCATCATCGGATATGGCAAGCTCTTTTACTGATTTAACAAGTGTTTCCATAACCGATATAGGATTTATACAATCATGCTCAGACTCTGATAGAGTTGTATCAATAGCCTTCATTATAAATCTTGTGGAAATACCTGTCATACCTTCTCTTGATGCTTCTTCACGAAGTTCAAAAATATCAATTTTTCTTGCCATTCCCTTTTCAACAATCTCTTCACCATTATATATTTTGAGCTTGGTCATAGGGTCAACCTTTGTAGATGGTGAAAGCCTTGTAAGGATTGCAAACATTGAAGCAATCTCAATAGTATGAGGTGCGATATGAGCTCTAAACTTACTCTTTTTGAGTATCTTTTCATAAATCTTTGTTTCTTCACTGAGCTCAAGGCAGTATGGTATTTCAATCTTTACAATTCTATCCAAAATCGCTTCGTTAGTATGATCCGATTTAAATTTATTCCACTCTGCTTCATTTGAATGGGCAAGTATTATTCCGTCAAAATAGATCATTGATCCTTTACCCGGTGACGGAACGGACTTTTCCTGGGTTGCAGTTATCATTGTATGCAGATATTCGGTTTCATTCTTAAAAACTTCTATAAACTCTACAATACCTCTGTTACCAACATTAAAAGCACCATTTAAGGATAAAACCCTAGGATCATCCTCAGGATACATGTCAATTTTTGAAATATCAACCGAACCGATAAGAACCGATGTATCCTGGTTGTTAGGGTCAACAGGTGGCACAACGCCTATTCCCTTTCTAGATCTTATTGAGAATCCTACAGTTTCAACCGGGAACTTTTCATACTCACCGTTAAACTCATTTTTAAGCCTGTAACGGCATATTGGACAAAGATCTCCCTCTATCTTAACATTGAGAATTTCCTCAAACTGCTTTCTAAGATGTTTTGGAACCAAATGCAGAGGCTCTTCTCTTATTGGGCAGCCCTTTAATGCATATATTGGCGGGCTCATTTCCAATGCCCTCTTTAAGGCTTCCATAAGAGATGATTTACCTGATCCGACAGGGCCTACAAGATATAAAACCTGTCTTGACTCTTCCCCTGCCATTGCAGCGGAATGGAAATATCTTACAATTTTCATTATTGTTTTATCGATTCCAAAAAAATCATCTTCAAAAAACTTGTACTTTTTTACAACATCATTTCCATAAATTCTTCTTAGGCGGGGGTTTTCCTCAGTTTTAATAACCTCAACACCCGGTTCTGTTATAATATTATACATTCTTTGATGAGCTAACATTGGAATGTCAGGATTTTGCTTTACAAGCTCCAGATAATCCAGAAAATTTCCTTGAAAAACGCCGTTCTTTCTCTCTTCCCTATCTTTTTGAATAATGCTAGAAATATCTACCTTTCCCATAATTATTGCCTCCTTTTTTATAGGATGTGTTAGAGCATATAACTTACAAACTGCTGGTTCAATCTATATAAAATCGCATAACCCATTTATAAATCAATACGCAATCTATATACCTTATAATATTAATAAAGGCTATATAAATTACCTGTATTAAATAAATATTTCTACATTTACTTTAACACGGCTCTTAGAACCTGCCTTATGAATTCTTAATATAATTCTATCATAATCAGAACAAATTAACTATATCCAACTTCCCACTTAATCCTCATATTTTACCATTATAACAGGTTTATATTTAATGATATAATAATTTTGCCATAATCCTGTTTTGAAAGGTATGATTATCATTAAAATGTTAAAGGTAAATATCCCAAAATATTTATATTTTTTACTGGCCATTATAGCAGGAGTATGTCTTTTTTTGCTGTCTTCAACTGTAACCGTTAAAAAGAGTGTTATGAATCCACAATTCCATGATAACCTTATTAAAAAGTATGATTTGCATTCATATACTCAAAAACAAATTATAGATTCAATTGAAAACTTTAATTTTAATACAGGATCGGATAATGACTCCGACCAATTTGCCAACATTCTGCTTTCTCTAAAAAATTCCATAACCCCTGATCTTATTAATATGAACTTAGATAGGCTTGTGGACGGTATCTTTAAATATTTAAACGGAAAAAGCAATTTTCTTCCAGACATAGTAATAAACACCGAGCCTACCAAAGATAATATTAATCCAAATAATATGGCGGACCACAACCAAAAATACTCATATGCTTTATCAAAAATAGAAAAAATTAACTTAAGCTTAATACTTCAATATTTTGACAGAACTGATATAGCTGATGGTCTGTCCATAATAAAACTTTACTTCTATGTTGCAAATAATATACCCATTTTTATTGCTCTAGTAACAATTTTACTTTTTATTATAGCCGCAGCTTTTTCCACTAATGTAATAAAATTGCTTGAATGGCTGATGTTGCTGTTTTCCACATGGGCAGTTTTATCATTTGCATCAGCACTATTTTTAATTTATAAAAGCTATACATTAAGTAAAAACATATATCCCATCACATCTTCCATACCGCTACCTGCAGATATTGTACTGTCTTATACGGCAGATTGCTTAAAAGTCATATGGGTAACCCTTATGCTGCTTGGGATTATTGTAGGTACAATCACAATATTGATGCTCATTATATTGAAAACCAACCGTATTAGCCTCATGGGAAATAAAAAATACGGCGATAGATTAAGGCTGCTTGTTTCAATTAAATACGGAGCATGTATATTCATTTTTATGTTAGTAATATCGGTATTAATAAATAAATCTTATATAGTTAAAAAGGAATTTTCAGATAATAATTTTCCTGTAATAGTTAATAAGCTTAAAAATTACAGCACCGTAACCAAGGTTATCCCTGCTAAAGATACGTCAATTTACGTTCTGGTTTTAAATATTATCGATAAAAGCGATAAAACACCTGTACCCGACATAAAAATGTTCATCTCAGGTGAAGCTTCTTCCGGCAAAGTAAATAGCATTGATATAGTATCCGATGAAAACGGTGAGGCAAAATATACATTAGATAAAGGCAAATACAGGCTTAGTTTTGACTCTGAAAACTTTCCTAAAATATACCAACTGCCGTCAACTGTTTTCTTTGAACTTAACTCGCCGGGAACCACCATAATATCAATTGAGCTTGATAAGGCTCGAGATATAAACTTGAATAAATGGGGCATGGCTGAAATTGAGGTTTTTGATAAAGACAATTTACCTGTTAAAAATATTGAGCTATATGTTGAAGACATTCCCTCAGCCCCCGGTAACCCCGACACATTAAAAGCCGTAACAAATTCTGAAGGAATTGCAGTATTCAGGCTTAATGAGGGCAAGTATAAAATCGGCTTTACAGAAACGACTTTTCCGCAAAACTATAAAATTCCGTCACATATTGATGTAAGTGTACTGGCCAACAGCATTGGGAGATACAGCATAAAATTAGCCGAAGAATAATAAAGTTACTGCAGCCATTATTAAGAATAGTAACAATAAAATACCCCCCGGAATATTATAAACCATGTTGTTAATGGTTTATAAGTATTTTTGCAGGGGGGAAGAAAACAATGCCTTATTTTAGACACATATATTCTAACACAGGAAATTTAAAGAAAAGCAATTCAAAATCAAATGCTACAATACCCGAAGCACAGGATATAAAAGGAAATACCAATGCAAAGGACTCAAAACAGCCATTGGAAGAGAAGCCTATAGATATTAAAGTGCCTTTGGAGCACATGAATATTCCATCTACAGAATTTCCCATGAATTCAAATCCATTTGAAAACTCACAAATGTATGGAATAAATAATATGCCTTATATGCAAAGCTTACCTTTTAATACATGCCCATATTTGATGCATTCCCAAATGCTTCCGGAAATATATAACACAGCTTCTTACAATACGATGGAGCAAAATATCGAGGATGAAAATTCCATAAGACCTGCCGGTGATCCTCCGCCTATATTAAGCAACAATCCTCCGGTTATTAGTACAGTCTTATTCAAAGAACTTACCGGCTATCCCAATTACGGCAATCCCAGCAGAAATGCCGATATTCTATATACCGGGAACATGGGCACATGGACATTCCAGATGCCGTCTTTCCAAATGCCTGCGTTTAACCGGCCTGCACAGGTAATTATAAGAGCTGTCCTCGATGACCATAACAATGTTCCTGTTAACAGGTATTCAGCAAGAATATCAATAAATGACAGAGTGGTTCACAACGGTCCTGTGCCGCTAGATCACGGTATTCCTAAAGGCTCCATGTTCACCAACTGGACACCGCTTACATTTACAGTCAATAATATCGGAAAAATGAACAGGATAGCAATTGAGAATACTTCAAGAACAGGCCCCGATGATTGGATGGCATTTGATTGGATTGAAATAAGAATACCCGATAGGTAAAATGCTTTCTGATACATAAGGCTTTTTGCTTTATTCCTTCACAAATAAATGCTATACTGTATTAGAAATGTTGAAAATATAATATCAAATGCGATTAGTATATAAAGGGCATTTCAAAAATACATATTGTTAATATTTCATAATATCAACATTCAAGTATTTTTCCAATAATATCTACTTATCTTTTTGAAATGCCCTGTTGACCGGAATATTAAATAAACGCAATAAATTTAAATACAGAGGAGTGACAACATTGCCATTTGACGGTATAGTAGTAAAAGCCATAGCAGAAGAATTATCCGAAACACTTACGGGAGGCAGAATAGAAAAAATATTTCAGCCGGAATCCGATGAAATAATAATAAATGTACGTGCAAAAGGCCAAAACCTTAAGCTATTATTAAGTGCAAGCCCAAACTACCCGAGAATTCATTTTACCGATACATCAAAGGAAAATCCTGCATCTCCCCCGGTTTTTTGCATGCTGCTTAGAAAACATCTATCGGGCGGAAAAATAACAGGGGTGGAGTTTCATGATTTTGAAAGGATAATCAGCCTTTATATAGAGTCGTTAAACGAGCTTGGTGATTTGACGGCAAAACACCTTATAATAGAAATAATGGGCAGACATAGTAATATAATTCTTACAAATGATGAAGGACGAATACTCGATTCAATTAAGCATGTAGGTAATGAGGTAAGCCGTGTAAGAGAAGTTATGCCCGGAAAACAGTATATATTGCCTCCGCCGCAAGACAAATCAACTCCCCAATCCATTGATTCGGACAAGCTTATTGATGAAGGAGCCTTAAGCTGTCAGAGCAATGCGGATAAGTTCCTCTTAAACAGCATTAAAGGATTCAGTCCGCTTTTATGCAGGGAAATAACATATCTTTCAGGAATAGATGATAGGATATCGCTTAAAGACCTGCCTCAAGAGAAGATAACAAACCTCAAAAATGTGCTTAAGCATACTCTTGAGTCAATCATTGCGTCGGATTTTATGCCATGTCTGGCATTTGACTCGGAAGACATGGTTAAACCCATTGATTTTCATTGTTTGAATCTTAAGCAGTATAAATTTGTAAGGCACTATCCCACAATGAGTCAAGCATTAGATGCCTTTTACAGGGAAAAGGACAGGGCTGAAAGAACCAAACAAAAAAAATCCGATGTTTTAAAGGTATTAAACAACAACTTGGACAGATGCAATAAAAAGCTTTCTCTTCAGCAGGAAAAAATGCGAGAGGTATCCGACCGGGATGAATTAAAGCTTTTCGGAGAGCTATTGACGGCAAATATATACAGCATACCAAAAAATGCCAGGTCAGTGACTCTTTTAAACTATTACAGCGAAAATAACGAAAATATTGAGATTCCACTGGATCCTGACCTTACACCCCAGGAAAATGCACAAAAATATTTTAAACAATACGCCAAGGCTAAGAGTGCATATTTATCTACCAGCAAGCAAATAGAAGAGACCGTTAAGGAAATAGAGTACTTAGAAGGTGTCCTTCAAATGCTGGATTATTGCAACACCCTCCAGGAAATAAACGAAGTAAGGCAGGAGCTTGCGGAAGAAGGTTATCTTTCAAAGAAGAACAAAAACAGCGTAAATAAAAAGGATAAGCCTTCACTTCCTCATCGTTTCAGGTCATCAGACGGTTTTGACATATTGGTGGGAAAAAACAACAGACAAAATGATCTTCTGACATTAAAACAAGCTTCCAACTGGGATATATGGCTTCACACCCGTAACATACCCGGCTCTCATGTAATAATTAAAAGCAACAGGCAAAGCATACCCGACAGCACCCTGCTAGAAGCTGCAATCATTGCTGCATACCACAGCAAAGCAAAAAATTCATCCAACACCCCTGTTGACTATACAGCTGTTAAAAATGTAAAAAAACCACCCGGGGCAAAGCCTGGGATGGTTAATTATGACAATTTTAAAACCATTATCGTCGCACCTGATGAAACCTTAATTAAAAAGCTTAGGGTTGATTAGGAGCTTATGGACTTAAACCGGTGACATGGACAGACCTCTGTTTTTAATGGACTCAATGGTCCTATTCATGCCTTCTTTGTCGACACAGAATTCAAGGGCATTTTCAATTGATATTTTATCCTCAGCAAGCAGGTCGGCTATAGATTTGTCAAGAAGCTGCATGCCCATTGCTCCACCCATTTGTATTGAAGAGTTTATTGCACTGGACTTTCCTTCCCTTATCTGGTTGCTTATGGCAGGTGTGACTACCATGATTTCAAGGGCAGCTACTCTGCCTTTACCTGACTTATCCGGTATAAGTCTCTGGGATATTACAGCCTTTAATGCCGTTGAGACCTGAACCCTTATTTGCTGCTGCTGATGGGGCGGGAAAACGTCTATCATTCTGTCAATTGTTTTTGCAGCACCAAGTGTATGAAGTGTGGAAAGTACAAGGTGGCCTGTTTCAGCAGCGGTGACAGCAATGCTTATGGACTCCTGGTCCCTCATCTCACCGATAAATATAACATCAGGGTCTTCTCTTAATGCCGCCCTTAATGCATTATTATATGTTTTGCTGTCGTGGCCTATCTCCCTTTGATTTACTATGCATTTACCATGATTGAATACATACTCTACCGGATCCTCAAGTGTCAGTATATGCCCATCAATTGAAGAATTAATCTCATTTATGATGGATGCCACTGTCGTTGATTTACCGCTTCCGGTAGGTCCGGTAACAAGTATCAGCCCTTCTCTTATTTCACTGATCTGCTTTATTACAGGCGGCAGGTTTAAATCCGATAATGTAGGTATTTTTGTAGCTAATGCACGGAAAACCAATGCAATTGATCCTCTTTGGAAAAATGCATTGACTCTGAACCTTGATACATCAGGCACTGTTATGGAAAAATCCACTTCCCCAACAGATGTCAAATGTTCCATTTTTTCTTTATCCATACAAGCCCTGGCATACGCCATAGTATCTTCAAATGTCAGTTTATCCCCTTCAATCTGCTTCATACGTCCGTTAATTCTAAAGCTTGGGGCTCTTCCTGGGGTTAAGTGAACATCTGAAGCCTTACTTTCAACAGCCATTTTTAATAATTGATTAAGTTCTATAAACATAGGCATCTCCTCAAAAAAGGAATCAACAGAATACAACTTCCACTTTTAATATAAAATATTATGGAACGATAAAAATTACTTACCCTTGTAAATGTGATTTTACGAAATCAGGAATGATTAAAAATAACATTCCTAACTTTTGAAAGATTTGAGATGGAGAAATTAAATGATTGATTACTCTAATCAGTCTAAGAATTAAAAGCAGAATTTATATCTGTAAATTCCAGATATTAATCATCCCTTTTATCAAATTATATATCGGCATTATTTCTTAAAATCTTTAACTGTTTTTCTTTAATTGTTTTTATCAATAACTGTTAAAACTCGTCAAGGGATTTTATAACAAGAAGCAAACCTTTTTTTATAGAAATCTCTGCAAACTCATCAGTAAATTCGTTGCTTACGCCTCTTGAAGAACCAAGCTTGATGGTATCATTGTCCAAAGGATATAATAGCCCTTTATTAGTTATGCCTTCCACACTTTCGGTAAGTGGAAGCACAGCGAGCTTCATATTTCTTTCCTTTTTTAGAACTATATGGTCTTTAACCAACTGTATTTCATTGTATTCATTGGCTATTACACAGTCAATGTTTTTATCCGCCATCTTTTTTAATAAAAATATATTTGAAAGGGAATGGTCAAACCGTGTACTTAGACATCCAAGCAAAACTATTGAACTGACACCTTTATCTGCAGCATATTCCAACGCCAGTTCGGTATCGGTCATATCTTTTTGGGATGGATACTTTATGTCAACTACACCGGCATCCCTAAAATATTCATAGTCCTCTTTAGATATAGAATCAAAATCCCCGATCATAACATGAGGAAGAATTCCGAGTTTTATAAGATGCCTTGCCCCTCCGTCAACACATATAACCATAGGATTTCCGTCGAAAAATTTCCTATGATAATCATAATCTTCAATGCTTCCACTACAGACTATGACAGCCTTCATTTTTCCTCCTTATATGAATTCTCCCTAAGAATTTTTATCATCTCTGCCATATCAGGTGCATTGAATATGGCTGAACCTGCAACTATCACATTTGCACCGGCTTCAGTCACATTATATATGTTATCCGGTCTTATACCTCCATCAACTTCAATATCAATATCAAGGCCTGTTTTTACAATCATTTGTTTTAATTCTCTGATTTTCTCCGTTAAGGAGTCTATGTACTTTTGTCCTCCAAAGCCCGGATTTACTGTCATTAAGAGGACCATATCAACGTCACTGAGCACCCATTTTATACTGGATAAAGATGTGGCAGGATTTAAAACAACACCGGCTTTAATGCCTTTTTGTTTTATACTTTGTATAGTGCCATGGAGATGCTTGCATTCTTCAACATGAACAGAAATCATATCCGCCCCTGCATCATAAAACCTGTCTATAAACCTCTCAGGATCCTTTATCATCAAATGCACATCTATGGGAAGCTTCGTATATGCTCTGATTGCCTTAACTACCGGTGGCCCCACAGTAATATTCGGAACAAAATTTCCATCCATAACATCTATATGTATAATGTCGGCACCTGACTTTTCGGCTCTAGCGACCTCTTCACCAAGCCTTGAAAAATCCGCCGACAGAATTGACGGTGCAATTTTAATCATTTTTCGTCCTACTTTCTATATCTCTGATCTTTTTGTTTCTTTAGCAAACTATAAAAATGAACAAATCTTTCATATCTCTCACTATTTATATACCCATTCTGTACCGCTTCCTTAACAACGCAATCAGGCTCATTTATATGGCTGCAGCCGTTGAATCTGCATCTGCCGAGATGATCGAGGAACTCGGGATAATGGAACTCAAGATCACCAAGCTCTAAACCTGTTAGTTCAAATGAGCTGAACCCGGGTGTATCCACCACAAGCCCTCCGTTAGAGAGCTCAAACAGCTCCGCATGCCTTGTGGTATGTCTTCCTCTTTCAATTTTATCGCTAACCGCCCCTGTTTCCATAACTACGGCCCCTGCAAGAAGATTGAGAATTGTTGACTTTCCTACTCCTGACTGCCCTGCAAAAACAGTTATATTATCCGCTAATATTTCCATCAAATCATCAAAACCTTCCCGGGACTTAGCACAAAGAAAAAACATTTTGTATCCTGTATTCTCATAAACCTTTTTAATTCTTTTAATATCCTGCTCAGTACCCTGATCGATTTTGTTAAACAATATAACGGGCTTAATTTTTTTAATGCTTGCCGTTATAAGCAACTTGTCCAACAGCAAAAAATCCGGTTGTGGCGATCTGACAGCAACAACAATCACAAGCTGAGTGACATTTGCTACAGCAGGTCTTACAAGCTCAGAAGTTCTCGGTAATATCTCCTCTATAATACCGGTATTCTTATCGGCATCTACAATAGAAAATGAAACCCTGTCTCCAGGTAAAGGAATTATATCATCCTTTCTAAAAATTCCTCTTGCTTTGCATTCAACTATGCCATGGGGGGAGGACTTTATGTAATAAAATCCTCCTATTCCCTTCATTACAACACCTAAAGGCAAATTACCTACCTCCCGGATAATCTACATTCATTTCTGAATTCAATACACCGTCTATATATACCTTAACGTTGGTACTTCCATTTTCAGGAACTAAAACTTTAATTGGTAACGGGAAGTCGCTCTTGTTGGCAGTACCATCCATAAACACTGTACTTTTTCCGGTATCGCTTGGTGTAATTTGTATATAAACCCTAATTGTTTCTCCAAATGCATCGGCATTGGCCAATGTAATATTTACAGGGACTTCCTTTTTCTCAACCGGTGCAGGTGTACTTTCGATTTGCGGAGCTTCTTGACTTGGAGCCTGAGTACTAGTCACGGTTTCAAGGGTTATATTTACAGCCGACATCTCGGAGACAGTTGTATTTGGAGCAGGATCCTGATGTATTATCCTGTCAACATGGTTTGCACTGTCCTCAGGCAACACCTTTCCTAAAGTAAGCTTCTTCTCTTCAAGTGCTTTTTGTGCCTGAACTCTTGTAAGTCCTATAAGATTCGGTACAACCGTTTGAATGATTTCCGGTCCCTTGCTAAGGTAAATTGTAACAGTAGAACCCGGTGCAACTTCTTCATCAATACCAGGCTCAGTTCTGACAACCAACCCGCTTGTGACAACGTCACTATACTCTTCTTCCACTCTTGCCAAAAGATTTAAATCCTCAAGTTCTTTCTGTGCTTGTCTTGATGACATTTTGCTTAAGTCAGGTATCTTTACCATTTCAGGGCCTTCACTTACAACAAAAGTTACGGGATTATACGGGTCCGGTTTGATTTTAGTCCCTTCTTTCGGCTTTTGAGAAATAATGGTACCCTTTTCGGCATCCTTGTCATTCTTTGGCTCTACAATGACTGTTATACCTTCCCTTTCAAGTGCCTGCTTTACTTCATCGATATGCTTTCCGACATAGTCCTCCAGCACAAAATCAGACTTTGCCGGCTGCATTACACTCGGTCCTATAAATTTAAATGCAATAAAAACAAATATGCCTATAATAAGCATAGATGTTGCTATTGCAAGTATCCAGGTAATTCTGTCCTTCTTTTTATTTTTCATATCATCAATCTCTTCCTCTTGAGTTTCTTTAACGGGAGCCGCTTTTACCACAGGCTCCTTTACAACATTTTCTACAGGCTTTTCAGGCTGTACTACTTGAATTCTTCTTGTAGGTGAATTATCAATGTCTATTTTTACAGCCGGCTTGCTTGAAGGATCATTCAACACCATTTTCAAATCATCAAGCATTTCTGTAGCCGTGCTGTATCTGTTGCTCTGATCCTTTTGTATTGCTCTCATTATTATAGAGTTAACGCCAACGGGCAAATCACTTTTTATATTGATAGGCTCCTCCGGCATTTCCTGCAAGTGCTTTAAAGCAATTGCAACAGGTGTTTCACCGTCAAAAGGCACTCTGCCTGTGACCATTTCATATAGTGCTATACCTAGAGAATACAAATCCGACTTTTCATCTGTAAAGCCGCCTCTAGCCTGCTCAGGTGAAAAGTAATGCACCGATCCTATTGTACTTCCAACCATCGTTATGGTTGATGATGACACGGCTCTTGCGATACCAAAGTCCGTAACCTTTACAATTCCGTCCTTTGTAATAAGTATATTATGCGGCTTTATATCTCTATGTACTATACGCTTCTTATGAGCATGCTCAATTGCGGAACATATCTGAATCCCAATATTAACCGCTTCTTTCCAATCCAAAGCACCCTTCTGAGCTATATAGTCCTTTAGAGTCACGCCCTCAATGTATTCCATAACAATGTAGTGTATGTTTCCTTCCTGTCCTACATCATAAATGGAAACTATATTCGGATATGACAAGCTTGCCGCAGATTGTGCCTCTACCCTGAACCTTTTTACAAACTCCTGATCGTTTGTAAACTCCTGCCTTAGTATCTTAACCGCTACAAACCTGTTAAGCAAACTGCATTTTGCTTTATATACAAGGGCCATTCCGCCCCCACCAATTTTCTCAATCAATTCATACCTATTTCCAAGAATCTGACCTTCCACAATCAATCCTCCTTAATCCTCACACTTAACCGTGACAATATTAATTCCCCCACAGATCAAAAATACCGCTTCGCTAATGGTTTTATGTAGATTTTATCCTTATTCTTTGAAAATTATAACAGTTATATTATCCTCTCCGCCCATTTCATTAGAATCTCCCACCAGCTTTTCGCAGGCAAGCTCTAAATCGTCACAATTTACCACTATTTCAAGTATTTTCTCTTCATTTAGCATATTAGTCAATCCGTCTGTGCACATTAAAATTATATCATTTTCCATTATATCATATGTATAAGTATCGACTTCTAACACTTCTCCACAACCTAAAGCTCTTGTAATAAGATTTTTGTTGGGGTGTCTTTCGGCTTCTTCCTTCGTAAGCGTACCGTTCCTAACCAATTCCTCAATATATGAATGATCTATAGTAAGCTTTTCTATTTTATTATCGCGTATGAGATAAACTCTGCTGTCACCTACATGTCCAATAAAAAGCCGTTTGTTGACAACAACTGCAGCAATAAGGGTAGTGCCCATTCCGGAATCTGTTTCATTTTCAAGAGATTTTTTGTAGACATCAAAATTAGCCTGCTCAATAACAGACTTAATGGCCTTTTCAATATCCTCGCCCTCTTTAAAGAGATCAGGATTTTCAGATATATTTCTGCTTATGGACTCTACAGCAGCCTTACTTGCTATTTCGCCGGAATTATGTCCACCCATTCCGTCAGCAATTATAAATGTAACAGGAATACCTGGAAGGCCTGCTAATATGTTGTAGCTGTCTTCATTAATCTCTCTGACTTTCCCTTTATCACTTCTGACCCCGAATTTCACCAAACCACTCCTTAGCATGGACAATTTGTAAAATTAGACTATAATTCTTATTACTGTTCCTTAAGAATACTTAAATCATTTGTTATGCTTTTCCTTAGCTGTCCGCATGCTGCATTAATGTCACTGCCTAGTTCCCGCCTTACGGTTGTTTCAATTCCATTATTTTCAAGTATATTTTTGAATTTTTGAATTTTATCCATTTTGGTTCTTCTAAATTCATTTCCTTCAATTGAGTTAACCGGTATTAGATTCACATGGCACAACATGCCTTTAAGCCTTTTAGAAAGCTCTTTGGCACATTCTAAAGAATCATTGAGATCCGATACCATTGCATACTCAAACGTTACTCTTCTACCAGTTACCTCTGTATATATCTTACATGCTTCAATCAATTTGTCAATAGAGTATGTTTTATTTACGGGCATTATTTTTTCCCTTATTTCATTATTAGGTGCATGCAAAGATATGGAAAGGGTAACAGGAAGATTCTCCTCCGCCAGTTTAATTATCTTAGGTACAAGACCACAGGTTGATACCGATATATGCCTGAGGCCTATATTAAGGCCGTCCTTATGATTTACAAGCTTTAAGAACTTAATGAGATTATCATAGTTGTCCAATGGCTCTCCAATGCCCATAATTACGACATTGCCTACCCTTACTCCCTGATCCCTTTGAATTGTAAGAATCTGGTCCACCATTTCTCCTCCAGTAAGGTTTCTCCCAAAATCTATACCTGTTGATGCACAAAATTTACATCCCATTTTGCACCCTGCCTGTGAAGAAATGCAAGCTGTAAACCCATGCTTGTACTTCATCAAAACGCTCTCAATAATATTGCCGTCAGCATATTCCAAAACATATTTTATTGTTCCGTCAATATTCGATACCAGCCTGTTGCGTATTTTAATCCTATCAAACCTGAATTTATCCTTCAATATCTGCCTTAAGTCCTTTGATATATTTGTCATCTCATCAATGGACATAACACCCTTGTGACACCATTGAAATATTTGTTTTGCTCTGAATTTAGGCTGTCCCATCATGCTTAGCTCTTCTTCAAGCTCTTCTATTGTCAAATCAATTAAATTGCGTTTAATCTCCATATCATCCACTTTTCCACAACTATCCTTTTCTTTTCATTTTTGCTATAAAAAAGCCATCTATCCCGTTTATATTGGGGTATAATTCTATATATCCTTTTCCCGAGTGTTCTTTTAAAACTTCAGGTAATAATTGGTCAAATTCCTCAAACTCAAAATCATTATTATAAGCTAAAAACCTTTCAACCAAATCCCTGTTTTCTTCCTTTTCAATTGTACAGGTACTGTATACAATAGAGCCTCCCGGCTTAACATACTTTGAAGCAGCACATAATATTTTAAACTGAATATCCGTTATCTCTTTAATATCCGTCAAAGTTCTGGCCCATTTTATATCGGGTTTTTTTCTTATTATACCATAACCCGTACACGGTGCATCAACAAGTACCCTGTCTGCTTTTTCCAGCAATCTTTCATCAACCGATACGGCATCATATACCTCTGCTTTTATTATACTTATTCCAAGACGCTTTGCGGCCTCATTTATGATATCTATTTTATGCTCATGAACATCCCTTGCTATAATTTGCCCCTTGTTTTTCATTATCTGTGCCATATGTGTCGTCTTGCCGCCAGGTGCACTGCAAACATCGATAACCAATTCTCCCGGTTTGGGGTCAAGAATTATTGCAGACAGCATTGAACTTTCGTCCTGTACCTGAAAATGCCCCAATTTATATGAACTCAGATTTAAGAAGGACCCGGGATTTTCCAATATAATAGCTTCCTTCACAGCTTTCCCTTCAACAGCTTGTATCCCGTTTTTTGCCAAATCCGCCATGAGGTCTTCCTTTGAAGTTTTTAGTGTATTCACCCTTACGGTAAAATCCGGGACTTCATTATTGCTTTTAAGCAAGTCTTCGGTAAAATCAAATCCAAAATCCGAAATCCATTTTTCCACAAGCCATTCGGGATGGGAGTACTCAACGGACAAATACATAACAGGATTCTTTTTTTTATCGGGGTATGTAATACTGCTCTTATTTCTTGCTATATTTCTCAATATACCGTTTACAAAACCGCCTGAGGCTGCATGTCCAAACTTTTTGGCAAGCTTGACACTTTCATTGCAGGCCGCTGACTCCGGTATCCTGTCCATGTATAATATCTGATAAACTCCAAGCCTTAATATGTTGATTATCCATGGCGATATTTTTTTGAGCTTTATACTGGAAAAGCTGCTTATAACATAGTCAATAGTCAGCTTCCACTTTATTGTTCCGTATACCAAATCAGTTATAAACGCCCTGTCCACATCTTTAAAAGTACTGCTCATAAGTTGCTTGTTTAAAGCGATGTTTGAATAAGCACCTTTTTCATTTATATCATATATAGTTTTTAATGCAATTTCTCTAGGTAAATCAATAGCCATATTTTAAGTCTCTCTTTACAGTAAATTTATAATAAATTCTCGTCTTTATCATTTTATATTATAAGCATGTCCAGCTTATTTCTAAGTGTTTCTACATTAACGAATGTATCCTTGCAGGGGCCGTTGGGCCTCTCGTTTGTCACACCTATAACACATAAGTTCTTAAAATCAAATATACCACTTATAAGGTCTCTTTCACAAGCCACCGCCACTACTATTTTTGGCTTCTCATTTACTATTACGTTTCTTGCTGCAGTGCCCCCCGTAACCACAAATACCTTTATCCCCATATCGGATGCCATGTTTTTTATATCTCCGATGGTACAGCGACCGCAGTTTTTACAATCTCTTATGTCGGAAGTTATTTTAATTTTACATTCAAAATTTTGAAGACAATGAGGCAATATCAACATCAAATCATCAGGCTTGCACTTTATACCTGCCGACTCAGTCAATATATTGTTGATATCTATATAAAATCTCCGAATGGTATCCTTATTATTCTTTAATATTTTTAAAAGAAGAGATATGAGCGGGAAAAGAATATTGAGACTTGATCTGGCAAAAGCAGCCAATGAATGTTTTATCCTCTTAGCCCTGTAGGCTTTAAGAATAATGGGGATTGATACAACAATGAAAGCTGTTATCCCAATAAAAACCATAATTACCAGAATTATTATAAAATTGTAATTGGAAATAGTAAAATTGCGGTAAATAAACACCATACCTAAAATAAAAAGGCATAATGCAAATATTACCGCTATTGAAAGATATAAAAACTTCTTTAAATATTTATCCAATTACGTCACCTTCGTTTACTTTATGTCCGCACAAATATTCTTCAACAGTCATTTTTCTGCATGACTCAGGCTGAATCTCTACTATATTTATAACTCCGTCCCCACAAGCAACCATGAGGCCATTTTTATCTTTCTTTATTATTGTACCCGGCTTGCAGTCCCGGACCTTGTTATTGCCTTCTATAAGCTGTGTTTTACAAATTTTAAGATTGCATCCGCAAAACTTGGTATAAGCTCCCGGCCAGGGATTTGTACCCCTTACCAGATTATGTATATCAAATGCACTTTTGTTCCAATCAATTGAACCTGTCTCTTTTTTCATCATAGGTGCATAGGTTGCTTCATCTTCGTTCTGTTTTTCCCTTTTGAGCGTTCCGTTTTTAAGACATTCCAAAGTCTCCTTAAGAACATCAGCACCTACTATGGATAAACAATCATGAAGCTCTCCTGCAGTCATATTCATCGGTATTTCCACCTCACGCTTAAGAAGCATGTCGCCTGTGTCCATTCCCACATCTGTGTACATTGTGGTTATACCTGTTTTTTTATCACCGTTTATTATGGCCCACTGAATTGGTGCAGCTCCCCTGTATTTCGGAAGAAGAGAACCATGGACATTAATGCATCCTAAAGGCGGAAGCTCCAATATATCCTGTGGAAGTATCCTTCCATAAGCTACAGTTACAAACAAATCAGGCTTCAAAGCCTCCAACTGCCTAAAAAACTCACCTGTTTTTATTTTTTCAGGCTGCAGCACAATTATACCCTTTTCCTCTGCGTATACCTTAACAGGTGGCGGTGTAATTTTATTCCCTCTGCCCTTCGGCTTATCAGGCTGCGTAACGGCAGCAACCACATTGTAGTTATTCTCAACCAGCATTTTAATGCTTGGAACTGCAAACTCCGGAGTTCCCATGAAGACTATTCTCAATACTCTCACTCCTCATATACAAAAGTACAATTAATCTTTATTATTTGATTTTTGTCTTTTTTCATTGTTTAATTCGCTTTTATTTATAATCTTCTCTGCTCTATCCGTAAACAACACACCGTTAAGGTGATCGATTTCATGGCACAAAGCTCTCGCCAAAAGCCCTTCTCCCTCAACAACTATATCCTGACCCTTTAAGTTTTTCGCCTCAACAGTAACCTTATAGGGTCTTTTAACCTCACCTACAACATCAGGCACACTTAAGCAGCCTTCAATCTCTGTTTCTTCACCGTCTTCTTTAATTATTTCCGGATTTATAAGCTCAAGAGGTCCGTTACCTACATCAATAACCACAATTCTCTTTAAAATACCTACCTGGGGTGCTGCAAGGCCAACACCATCATATTCATACATTGTTTCGGTCATATCCTTAACAAGTTCAACAATTCTATCATCAATAGTACCTACTTCCCTTGCCTTCTTCCTTAAAACCTCATCTCCATCTTCTCTAATAATCCTAATTGCCATAAAATATCTCCTCCAAAAGGTTATAATTCAAAACACAATTGATATTAAGTCATTCAATCATGCTTTATATATCTTTATATGTTTAAAATATTGTTTTAAAAATATAGCTTTAAAATTCACATTTTAAAATTATAACATATTAAACGGATTTATATCCATACTCATTTCTACACAGTATTTTTCAAATTTTTTGTATAATCTGTCCTTTAAACATGTAAATGTATTAATAATATTGTCAATATTGTTACATTTTAGTATAATTCTCCACCTATATTTCTTTTTTATATATGCAAGGGGTGCTCTCATGGGTCCATACACCTCCGGATTTGAACCGCTGTCCTTCATGATCTCAGCAATTATATCTGCCGTTTCCTTCGCATAATCTGATGCAGTTTTATCATCCGGTCCGCTTATGATAACAACACCTATGTTTGTAAAGGGCGGATATCCAAGCTTCTCCCGAATCAATATTTCATGTTTGTAAAAGCCCATATAATCATGGTTGCAAGCAGTCAATATGCTAAAGTCTTCGGTATTATAGGATTGAATTATAACCCTTCCCTTAATCTGTCCCCTGCCTGCACGCCCTGCAACCTGTGTTATAAGCTGAAATGTTTTCTCCGATGCCCTGAAATCTCCTAAATTCAGCATACTGTCAGCAGCTAACACCCCAACTAATGTAACGTTTGGAAAATCATGTCCCTTTGCTATCATTTGAGTTCCTATCATTATATTTATGTTTTTCTCCTTAAAATCGGTAAGAATTTTTTCATGGGAACCCTTAGCAGCAGTTGTATCCATATCCATCCTGATGGTCGAACAGCCCTCAAACACCTTCCTTGCTTCATCCTCAATTTTTTGTGTACCCGTTCCAAAGTGCCTGATGCTTCTGCTGTTGCACTTAGGACATGTTGCAGGATTTTTAATGGTAAAGCCGCAGTAATGGCAAATAAGTCTTTCATTATTGGCATGATAAGTAAGGCTAATACTGCAATTGGGACATTTCATGGTAAATCCGCAGTTTCTGCACATTACAAAGGATGAATACCCTCTCCTATTCAAAAATAATATTGTTTGCTGATTGAGTTCAATATTCCTTTTTATTTCCTGTGCAAGTTTATTGCTAAACATAGACCGATTGCCTTCATTTAGCTCGTTTCGCATGTCAACGATTTCTACCTTTGGCAAAACGGCATTGTTGGGTCTCTCCAACATTGTATAAAGGCCTATTTCTCCTCGCAGTGCCCTATAATATGTCTCAACGGAAGGTGTCGCCGAGCCGTAGAGCAATACAGCATTGCTCGCAATACATCTCTGTCTTGCTATATCCCTTGCATGGTATTTTGGGGTTGTTTCTGATTTATATGAGCTCTCATGTTCTTCGTCTATTATTATTATTCCAAGCCTTTCCAATGGAGCAAAAATTGCCGATCTGGCCCCAACCACAACTCTTTTTTTTCCTTCTCTTATAAGCCTCCATTGGTCATATCTCTGCCCCCCTGAAAGCCTGCTATGGAGAACCGCCACCTCATCGCCGAACCTGCTTTTAAACCTCTCCACCATTTGAGGGGTAAGAGATATTTCCGGAACTAAAACAATTGCACTCATCCCTTTATCATAGCATGCCTTAATTAGCTGTAAATAAACCTCTGTTTTTCCGCTTCCCGTCACTCCATGAAGCAATGCTTCATAAAACTCTCCTGCTTCTATTTTATCTAAAGCATCTTTCAATACTTCCGCCTGCTCCTTGGTGGGCTTGAATGCCTCTGTCCTTGCATAGGTTCTCCCGATATAGGGATCTCTTTTAACTTCAATCTCCTTATAATATATATACCCATGTTTCTTCAATGTATTTACAGAACTTGAGGAAGCACCTGAAAATTTTACAATATCTGAAACCGATAGGTACTCCGCTTCCTTCAAAATTTCCAAAACTCTTATCTGCTGAATGTTTTTTATTTTATTTCCATTTATTGCCTCATCTATTTCTTCAACAGGAAGTGCCAAAGAAGCTACTCTCACTTTCTTTTCTCTTGCCTTATTGATAAACTCCTCTTTTATGGATATTATATCTTCCTTTTCCATCTGCTTTATAAACTTACCGATTGTCTTTTTATCGATACGATCGGCCAGCTCATCCAACCCGCACTCTCCGCCATTTTCCACAAGCAAGTCTATTATATCCTGTATGGTTTGGTTATTATGCTCAATGTTCTTCTTAAGAGTCACAGTTTTTATGCTTTTTACTCCAACTCCGGGTGGAATCATGCATTTTAATGCATCGTAATAAGTACATATATACCTTTCCCGCATCCATCTGCATAAGTTTATTGACCACTGATCCAGCCATTTTATGTCGTCCAAAACCTTTTTAATATATTTAAGGCGGTATGGCAATTCGAGTTCCTCAACATCCGCAACATCCTCAATAGCCATAACAAAGCCTTCTGCATTCCTGTTGTAATTTCCAAAGGGAACAATTACTCTGCTTCCGGGGCAGACATTCCCAATATATTCCTCAGGCACAAGGTATGTATATTCCTTATCGTATTCTCTTGATGAATCACTTAAAATAATTAAAGCAATACGGCTCATCAAATTCCTCTCTTCATAAGTATATAAATTATCTTTTTATATGATATCATACTTTTTATAGGCATTAAAAAAATTACCTGCCTATTCAGGTAATTTTTTATATATTATGTCTTACCGTAAAATATCAAGGTATTGTTTTTAGATATGTACTGTCAATCTTCGCATTTATTGCATTCACTTTTGTCCGCATTATCATTTTTGTCGGTATTATTTCCCTCTGCTTCATCCTTATCCTTACATACTTCCATTTTCGAAACGGAAATCTCATAGGCTACCTTTGTCACCGTCTCTCCTGACTCCTGCTTTTTCTGGTAGTTTCTGCTTTGAATTCTTCCCCAAACCTTTATATTGTCACCAATTGAAAGACTTTCAGAAAACCTTGCATTTCTTCCCCATGTAATACACGGGATATAGTCGGATTTATTGTAATGCCTGTTTACAGCCAGAAGTATATCGGTTATTTCACGCCCAAAGGGTGTCATTCTGTAAATAGGCTTTTTACATATATACCCGTTCAAAAATATCTGATTTGGATTCTTTATTCTCTTTTCATCTTCAAGAAATACAATCTCCCTGGCGAAAACAGTTAAAACCAATTTGTTTCCTTCATTATTATAACTGTTATAGGATCGGAACTGTCCTTCGATTTCTACTACCTTACCAATCTCCAATTTTTGTTTGGAAGTCAATCGTTCAGAAACAGTAACAGGGATTCTATCATAGCTTTCACTAAGCCTTGGAACATCCATCATAAAATAATAAAAACCTTCACCATACACTTCATGACTGAATTCCAAATTCGTAACAATCGTACCGGATATGGTCACCATGTTGTTCTCAATGATGTTTCCGACCATCCGCCGCCCACTCTCCTCTCTAATCCACCGTACATCTTTATATTTTATCTAGTGTATATCTATTCGCCAAAATCAAAATTTAGAAGTATATTATTTTCCTTTATTTCATTTGGTCCACCAAATTTTATATTTATTAACGCTATAATTTATCCGCTTTATAGCAATAATTTTACACCTGTAAAAATATTAAAAAATATTTTTAATCTGTATATAATTGTTACTTAATGCTAGTTATATATTATATTATATATTTTATGTCTTGAACATCCCTGAATTTCTTTTTTTCCAATTAATAACGCGGTATTTTTCATTGTTAAATCAATAGAGTTTTGGTTTTTGATCGCTGAATGATATGTCATTATTCTTTGAGTAGGGTGTTAAAATGGCTCCTAAAAAGATAGCAAAAGCTGCAGCAGCCATAACAGAGTATGAATCAACAAAACCCGAATTAACTTTGATATCAAACTCCTGGGGCTCTATTATTTTTCCGTCCTTTGTCAACAACGTTCTCTGCAGACAGCAAATAAAGCTCTCCCTATATATTCCTTCACCTATGCTTGAAGCCGTTATACTGGCTTTTGAGTTAAACCCATAGGTAAGAACGGAATACCGTTTTCCCTGCAAAAGAGAAATCCTTTCATGGTCATCTGCATTTAAAATAACAGTTCCCTTGTCATCCGTCAATAAAAAGAGTTTTTCCGTTAATTCTTTTATATCGTTATTATCTTTGTTATTATTTCCTTCTATTATTTCATCGGCTTGATTGACAAAAATTATTACATCAAAATTAAAACCTAAGAAAACATCATGTTTTAAATCCTCTAATTTAATACCAATCAAAAGAATATCAACACCGTTTTTTTTTAATTCCCTTATATATTCGGGAACTTTTCTAAAATCCAATCCAGTTAAGCTTCCTGAATTAATAATGCTGATTTTTTTGTTTGAATCATTAAATATTTTATTTATGAGGTTTATTGTGGTACAATCATTTCCGCTTTCAATTATTCCTGCAATTATCACCTGTACAACCCCATTTCATGTAAAGAATGAGTAAATAAAAACAATTGCTCCATGTACTTTTTATAATGTGCTTTTAATCAAAAATTATGCGGCTTCTATTTATTGACTTTTATATAAGTTTATAATTATATTATGTCAGATTTTTCTTATATCGCCCGAATGTATATTATAGATATGATTCATTACTTTATAAGGATGGTGTTTTTTGGGACGAGAATTTACTGAAGCTTTTAAAAGAGCAGCTGGAAAAAGGCCTTGAAATGTATTCAATCAGGGAACTGTACATTTCCAGGTACTATATAGTTCCCTTCCGTTCCCTCTTCAGGAAGGGAATCAACAACATCTTCAACGGTATACCCACGGATATCGGTTACCCTTATTCTAGGAGTAGTTGTCCCCATATTGTTTGCAATAAAATGGTTCCACGGCGTCAGCCATGTTGCCTAACTTGGATAGTCGGCAGATGTTTTACCGAAGTGTACAGCAATAATTATCAAATCCGACATATTAATAGTACCATCTTTATTAAAATCATAATGTTCCTTATATTTTATATCTGCTGTCGCTGAATTTAAGAGCAACGCAATCAAAAAAACATCTGCCATATTAATTGCTCCATCCTGCTGCAAATCCCCTGCCCAGAGAAGTAATTTTGAGCTCTCAGTGCTAATTTGTACATCACCTTTTATATGCACATCTTTAATCTCTCTGTGTAAATAACCCTCCTTGCTTATTTTTATGTTACAAACAGAGTTTTCAGGTATATCGGAAATCTCAAAATACCCTCTTTCGTCGGTAATAGAATTGCCTACACCGGATACTTCAACAACAATACCCTTGTCCCATTTGGTACCGCTGCCGGTTGTTATGTAACCCGATATGGAATATTTCATACTTTCAAGTGCCGATACCTCGGGCATCTCGAACCCAAATACAAGTATCAAGGGTATTATTACGACAATGGCCAATAACCTCTTTCCCATCATTTTGATCCCCCCTACCTTTATAACTTCCACCAATATAAAATTATGAAATCATATTTTAAATCTCAATTTTACCTCATTTTGATTATATCATAATTTCAATGTAGAAGTATCAAATTATCACATTTGATTCAATTTTTATACATTCCGGTATTTTCTCAATATAACAAAAAAAGAAGACAAAATGCCTTCTTTACGCCTCACCACAAATTATTATTATTTATTCTTCTTCTGCGTCCCGTCAAAATCTATATAATAATTATCCCTCATTATCAACTTTGAAACAGGCAGGAATCCATAACCGTTATTCTTTAGTGCAGAAATAATATCAGGCAGCATTTTTGCCGTATGGGGTGTATCATTATGGAAAAGCAATATTGAACCAGGCTTAACTTTTGTAACAATTCGGTTCATTATTTCACTCTGTGATATGCCGGGCTTCCAATCAAGGCTGTCAAGTTTAGATATAAAAGTAAAATAGTTAGATTTTCCATTCTATATTGATTTCATCATCTGTAATATATACTTTGTTAATTAGGTTACTGCATACTTCCTTTTTTTCTTCCAAATACAGATTTTGCCAATTATCAACTTTTTCAAAAATCTCATTCATGGATATGGCTTTACTGTTCTCAACTGTTAATTTCTGTAATTCTTCAAGTAAGGCAGTTTTTTCCTTATCTAAAATTGTCAATCTTTCATTAATATATTTCATCGTCACTTCATTTGCTTCTGCAATCTTATTGATAAGATTTTCAATTTGCTTATCTAGTTCTATAAGCTGTATTTTTATTCTATTAATGTTTCTATCTTCCTCAACCTGCGTATCAATACTAGTATTCCTTAGCTGATTTATTTTTTCAAAAAGGTGTTCTTTTACAATATTTTCAATTTCATCAACTAAAATAGGTCTTGAGTGTCCTTTACATACCTTGAGATTCGTTTTACCTCTGCAATTGAAATACTTATAGTTTCCTGTGCTTGATTTTATAACACTAACTGCATACTTACAATATCCACATTTTGCAACACCTGTAAGCCATGTATGTTTACCCTTACCATCATTTTTAATTTGCTTGTTGCTATCTAACTTGTATTGACATAATAACCATGTGTGAGAATCTATAATTCCTTCATGTAAAGCCAAAGCTAAAACGTGATTTTCAACTTTAGTATATTTCCTTTCGTTGGCTTCTCTTTTTCCAAACAAATAGCAACCATTAGTACCAATAAAATCTGATATATCATTGCTAATGATACAACCTTTATTTTTGTAGTATTGATAAACATCGGCATCTGCTCTAACATATACAGGATTATGTAAAATTCTGCTAACTTTATTTGAATCCCACTTTCCACCATCAGGGGCAGGTACATTCTTTTCATTGAGATAATCGCTTATCTTTCCTAAAGATGTATTTGTATTAGCATACATTTCATACATCTCTATTAGATAAGGCATTTGTTCAGGATTAGGTTCAAACATAGAAGTTTTCTTCCCGTCAACTTTAGTTTCTACTTTAGTAAATCCGAAAGGCACTCTACCACCTGTAAAAAATCCTTTTTTTCCTCTTGCATAATAATTATCTTTAATTCTTTTCTGTATAGTTTCTCTTTCCAACTCTGCAAAAACCATTATAATATTAAGCATAGCTTTTCCAATAGGTGTAGAAGTATCAAATTTTTCTGTACTAGAAATGAATTCAACGTCATGCTTTTTAAATACATTGATAATATTGGCAAAATCTAATGTACTTCTACTTATTCTATCTAATTTATACACTACTACTTTTTTAATTTGCCCTGCTCTAATATCATTCATCATATTTTCAAAAGCAGGTCTATTTGTGTCTTTTCCACTAAAACCTTTATCTATGTATGTTTTATATGCTTGTCCTTCTTCAAATTCTTTTTTACAAAAATCAATTTGACTTTCAATGGAAATGCTGTCTTTTTTATCAACACTCTGTCTTGCGTATATCGCTATCATCTTGGTTACCTCCTGATAATGTATTTCACCTATACATTATCATATTTTTTACTTTTGTGTCGAGTGTTTTTTGTTATATGTAAAATAATTATATAGTTTTAATAAAATCTCTTTCTTCTTCTGTTCCCTTTCTTCTTCGGTCATATCTGGAATAGTATGTACAATCTTAAATCCTTTTACTTTTTTTGGTTCTTCTATCCTCATACAATTCCCCCTATAAATTCTAATACAGTATATTTAGGTTACTTTGTCCATAATGCATAAAAAGGGTATGTCGTATTAAACAACATACCCATACACTTGATTAATTGCTTTAGAAAATATTCTTTATCTGTATCCTAAAAGGTTCAGATATTATAGTTCCTGCTGTATTTTTAACCCACAACTTTACATATCCCAATGTACTACCAGCTTTTACCACACAGGTATTAGCAATAGGGTCTTGACTTTGTATTGTCGCTAGTGTTGTTGTAGAACTATCATCTGCTGTGATATAGAAAAATGATTCTTGGGTTATAGGTACTCCATTATCCGTAAATGTCGCTGTATATGTTGCTGTATAGTTCTTTACGATTGATGTGCTACCTGAAATAGTTACTGCATAATTATGTTGTGGTAAAGCAGTAACAGTAATGTATATAGTATCATATACATTTGGATTTTCTGCCAATGAAGCAGTAATAATACAATCCCCTGCTGATATACCGGTAATAAGTCCGCTTGCGTCTACTGTTGCTATAGAAGGATTATTTGTACTATAGATAACTGTTTTATTATCAACTGGATTTCCATTTAATTTAACTACTGCATTTAACTGTAAAGTGCTTCCTTCCTGAATACTTGATGTTTCTCCGTTGGTAATTTCAATAGTATATACATAATCTCCAGCATTGGCAATTTCATTGACTAAATCATCACTTGAATCTATTGCATCTAAATCACAATGCAGTATAATAAGTCCGTTTTTAGTCCTATCTATCCCTGAAACCTTCCATGCATTTTTCATTGATATAAACCTTTGTCCTAAAGTGATATTATCGGTATCTGCGTTATTCGGCATGGTAACAACAATTTTACCAGCAGGAATAGACAAGTATTGGTTAGTTTCTATGTCAAATACCTTTGAATCAGCTATACAAGGAAATTGCTTTATTGTACCTTCAAAATTGAATTTTATGTTATAATTACACCTCTGGATCATACCTTTGTAGTATGTATATCTTTTATGTCCTATTTCACTGATAATAAGCCAATTTTCATTAAACCAATTAACTAAATCTCCTCTTTTTATTGGCTCTTTTGTGGATATAGTCCGTATATCTGCTTGCCGATTTACTGGAAGGTTATTTATAAGTGCTTTTTTTGGCATTGTATCATTATTTAGGTATATATCATCTCCTGCCATTGAAAGCAGGTATAAATAATCATTCTGCGGAAAATCGAATATATTCACGTTATCAACTCCATTTCATTATTTAATTTGTGAAATTAAGACGTTTTTAAAAGGGAAGTAATATAAATATATTACCCCCCTATATCGTAAACCCTGAAACCCTTGATATAAGCGGATTTTATTTTTTAAAAAGCGTTACATTTATTCCTATGTTTCTGTACTCTTAATTTTGTTTTTTCCTTTTTAACTTTGTCCTTACATTTCGGGCAGTATTGCTCATTTTTTTTATCTGATGTGAATTGCTTATTGCATATTTTACATTGTTTATTATATAATCCGCTTGTTTCTTCTGCGTCTGGAAGCAGTTCTTTATATAGTTCTTTGTCCAAAGGTAATACAGAATTAATAAAATACTTGCAAAGTACAGAATATATACATCCCATTTGTGGGCAAGTAGTATCTAAAAGAATACAATTACCATTCATGTAATTAGCACATTCTTTTTTAATCAGTTCTTTTACTTTATTTGCTTGTTTTATATCTGTTCTAATCTGCATATCGTTTCCTCCTGTGTTTATTAGTTTTTAAAAGGAATTAATAAAAATAAAAAAGGTATCCACAAAAAGCGGATACCTAAAAAGGAGTACAAAAATTTTGCTACTCCCTAAACATATATGTCCAACTAGCACCATCAGCTATATTATCGGATATATCATCACTAGGCAATAATCTTATTTTCCGTTCAAGTTGAGATATTCTATTTTGTATGCTCTCTGCAAAGTCCATAATGGATATATCTTCATTTTTGTAGTTCTTCATAAGATTAGGATTATTAGCAATTGCTTCAAGTACACTTAATACAGTCGAATATATTGCTCTTTTAGCTGTGTTTGATGTAGGGTCATATTCTGCACTAGGATCAATAATACTGTTTTCCTGTGCAAGTATAGTTAATTCGGCATCATTGAATGATATATCCTGTAATTCAAGTTTTATTCTATCTAAATAAGTCATACTAAAACCTCCTGTATGTTTATTTTGTGTGAGCTTGTAGAATAATTCTACAAGCTATATTAGGGTATAAAAAACCCTTCAAGTATAAATTTGAAGGGTTTTTTATAAATTTACTTGTATCTAATTTTAGATACTATTCTTTTTTAGAAGTAATTTCATTAATTTTTTTATTAACATCCTCCAATGCTTTAAGATAAGAATAAATTTTATTATGGACATTTAACGAATCATTTAGTAAATTTACATTCTCTATTATTTCACTTTCAATCCGATAATTTTGATAAAACCATTTCTTTTTAATATTTTTGTAATCTTGAATAATAGGATTAACTATACTTTCAAGTTTTTTAGTTATTTCATCCTTAATTTCATTGTAAATTTCTAAATCAATTTCATCATTACTACCTAAACCCATATTACTTACCAAAGCATTACTTGTTATTAATTGGCATTTTTCAATTATATCCATACCCTACACCTCACATATGTATTTTAGATAAGCACACATATTTAAATTAATAGCTTTTCCCTGCTTCCCATTTGTTTCCACACTTTAAACAAGTAATCATAACTTTTTTACTACCAATTAATCCTCCTAACAAACCAACTGGGCCTAGTAATAAACCTCCTGCTGCTGCCTTTCCAAGGCCGAATCCTTTATTACCTGCTGCAATTTGAGTTGAACCACATTTTGGACATTTTATAATATCATCATCTGCATTATAAGAATATGAAGTGTTAGTATTATCTTTTTTATATGCAATACTCTCTGTATTACCACAATTGCTACATGTTATAGGTGGATTAAAGTGATATTCATCTCCATATTGTTTACAATAACAAGTGTGTTTTTTTATGTTTGTGCCACATTTTTCACATTTAACTGTAATATAACCATTATATTTTTCTATAAAAATCATTCAACCACCCCTATATGTGAATCTTTTGTATAATTATATCACATTTTTAAAAATTTTTAAAGCGGTGAGAAAGTGGTTTGCTATTGCGACAAAATTCAAAAAGGGGGTATCAACTGCTTATATAATCATTATTATGTAATGAATACTAGTTTCCCTTGTAATCCTTGCTATTACTGCATTTCACTACTGAAAAATATTGAAATTACGCGAAATGTGTGTTTCGTGCAGTGTTATATAATGCAAAAATGAACCTTGTTTATTCGTCTGTGCTTTGTTTTGTATAATTAGTTTGTAACAATTTTGTAATATTTCTGTAACATAATTGTAACATAACAGGCCGGGACTGAGCGAACAATTCCCTCATTTGTATAATTTTACATTTCTGCACCTTTCACGTTTCACCCAATCCCTTTTATTTTCGCATATTTCACATTATACTATTGAATATTTATGCATTTTTATGAATATTTATACACAACATAAAAATATTATTCATTTACAGCACTACTGCTTATAGTTTCACTTTTGATTTTCTGCATTTCTGTTGCCACATCATATATGTATGGTGTTCTACTCAATGCCGTTTCAAGTGAAATAAGTCCATTTTGTTTGAGTGTTGTTATGTTGTTAATTGTTTCAGTTGCATTAAGTGGTATATCGTATTCAAAGGTACAAGATATATCACCTATTACCTTTATACCTTTTAATTCCAATAGCTTCCTTATTTTTTCCCACCTTTGAATAAATCCGTCAACTAATGCATCTTCATTTAACCTTGCTTTAACGCTGGCTAAAGAGTACATCATTCTAATACTTGTTTCTGATAGATTAGAAATCTCTACTGCGTTCATAGCTATTGCTGGTGTTTGACTTATGTTAAGTAATTGTGTCATAAGTATTTCGTATAATGCTTTAAAGGAAGCAGAATCCATTTTATTCTGTTCTATTTTAAAATCTGCTGTATCGTCTATTTGCAACATAAATCCAACTGCATTAGGGTCTATTCTGCCTTTATCATCTTTAGTTGTTAATCCTGTTCCTTTTAGTATTGGTATACCTGCAATATATTTATATAATCCGTCATGGTACTTACTTAACAAATCTTCAAGAGAATCTATAATAGAAATGTAATCTTCTAAACTACTTCTGCCTTTGCAGGAATCTAATTCATTTATGGTTTTATATTGAATGGGTAATCCTGATATATTTTTATACCTTCCTGTAATATGTAATTCTCCTGAATCATCTGTATATTGTGTTACTTCATTTTCGGTATACAATATATAGTATGATATTCCATCAACTATGTAAAATTCAATAAATGCAATCATATTGCCTGTTTCATCGAATACTGGGTATGAATCTTCTGCTGGTATAATTCGGCTTGTTATGTTATTATTAGAATCTATATAAACATATTCGTACACTTCACCATATTTAACCATTTTATCTAAGATTTTAAAGTCAATAGAATTATACCTTGCTTTTTCGTACACATCCTTAAATGTTTCCAGTGTTTGTTTATCTTCTGATGTTGTTTCTGCCCGAGTTAAATGTCATAGAATTGCTCAAGTTGCGTGACCGTTTACAGATATGTTAATATCTTTCCTAAGAGATTTTTGGGAGGGATATGGAAAGAACTTTGAGTTTTTACGTTAAATG
>Ga0208695_1000242_pt1 | contig 70518 bp, 63 predicted proteins | sample AD_UKC111_MetaG_FD_184449 | JGI IMG/M metagenome (GOLD analysis project Ga0208695, IMG submission 184449) | Active sludge microbial communities of municipal wastewater-treating anaerobic digesters from Hong Kong - AD_UKC111_MetaG (SPAdes)... | ecosystem: Engineered > Bioreactor > Anaerobic >... | reverse complement strand
TGACTCTCCAAGATGTGGTCAAGACGACCGTCTTTTTGAAGGATATGGGCGACTTTGCGGCGATGAATGCAATTTATGCCGAGTTCTTCAAAGAGAACCCGCCGGCGCGTTCTGCTGTGCAGGTCGCAGCGCTGCCCAAGGGTGCGTTGGTCGAGATTGAGGCAGTAGCGATTGATCGTTGCGATTGTGACGATGAGTGTGATTGTGATGGCGACTGCGATTGTGACTGTCATCATGAGAGCAAGGATTAATCGATTATCGTCTCGATGAGAGATGAATTGATCCTTTTGGTGGATGATGAGGCGAATATTGTCGCCTTACAACGCCTCTATCTTGAGCGAGAGGGCTTTCGCGTATCTGTGGCTTCTGATGGCGAAGCTGCTTTGGCTGAGGTTGAGCGTCTCCACCCTGACCTTGTGGTGTTGGATGTAATGCTGCCCGGAGTGGATGGTTTTGAAGTTTGCCGAAGACTGCGGGCAGCAAATTGTTTGGTGCCGATCTTGATGGTGACGGCACGCGATGAGGATGTGGATCGAATTGTGGGATTGGAATTGGGGGCGGATGATTATCTGACCAAACCATTTAACCCGCGCGAGCTTGTGGCGCGAGTTAAGGCTATTTTGCGACGTTCTACGCACCCACAACCGCAAACGCAGGAAGTGGTGCGAGTTGGCGAATTGGAGATTGATGTGACAAGGCACGAAGTGCGTTTGGGCAATGAGATTGTGGGCCTACGAGCACAGGAATTTGAGCTGTTGTTGGTGTTTGCGCGGCAGCCTGGGCGTGTGTTTGATCGTGAGACTTTGTTACAGCAAGCGTGGGGATATGATTTTTATGGACAAACCCGTACTGTGGATGTGCATGTTGCGCAGCTACGGCGTAAGCTTTCTCCGTCGCATGTGCAGATTGAGACGGTGACGGGAGTGGGATATCGGTTGGTGGTGGTCTGATGTCTTCACTGCGGGCGCGTTTGTGGTTGGGGTATGTGTTGGTGGTGGGGGTAGCGCTGTTTGTGGTTTTACTGGGCATCTCTGTTTCGATTCGACGGAATGCGTTGTTTTATCCCCGGGCGTTGTTGCAATTGCGGCTGGTTGAGAATCGAGTGGCAGCAAGGTTGAATGAGCTAAGCGACCCGGTGCAACAGATGGCTGTGCTGAAAGGTTTATCACAAACCTATGGGCAGCGGTTGGTGTGGTTGAATGTGGAAGGGCAGGTGCTGTTTGATAGCGGTGAAGGGCAGCAGACGCCGTTTGCTCCGTTGCGTCTGCGCCGTTTGGCAACCGCGGAAGCGCCTCCAGCAGTGGGCATGGTGCGTGATCGGCAACAAAGAAGCTGGTTGTATAGTTTACGGATGTTGGATGATGGTAGTTTTTTGCTGATATTGATGCCGCGCCCGGCATTTGTGCTGTGGACGCTGATTCAAAACGAGATGATCGCTCCGCTGATTGTGGCTGGTGTGGTGGCGTTGGCATTGGCATTAGGGTTGAGCCTTGTTATTGGCAATTGGGTAGCAAAGCCATTGCAACAACTGGAGGATGGAACGCGGCGTGTGGCAAGTGGGGAATATCCGCATCTGGCGGTGAATGGCCCGCGCGAGGTGCAAGAACTGGCGCAGGCGTTTAATGAGATGAGTGATAAGGTGCAAGCCGGGCAGCAGGCGCAACGTGATTTTTTGGCCAACGTGACGCATGAATTGAAGACGCCATTGACCTCCATTCAAGGGTTTGCCCAAGCAATTCTGGATGGGACAGTGCAGACGCCGCAACAAGTGCAAGAGGCGGCACAGGTGCTGTATCAAGAAGCGGGGCGAATGAATCGTCTGGTGTTGGATTTGTTGACCCTGGCTCGTTTGGAAAGTGGTGTGGCTGATTTGCGCTGCGAAACGCTGGATGTTTTGGCTTTGTTAGAGCAGGTGCGGCAAAAATTTGCTGTGCAGGCGCAACAGGCTCAGGTGCAATTGGTGGTGCAGGCAGCGGCAGGGTTGGCCTTGGTTGGGGATGGTGATCGTTTGATGCAGGTGCTTTCTAACCTGGTGGATAATGCGTTGCGTTATACGTCAGTTGGTGGCACTGTATGGCTGAGCGCACAGGTCGAGCCTGGTTGGTTGATGATGCTGGTGCGTGATAGTGGAGTGGGCATTGCAGCGGAGGAGCAAGACCGCATCTTTGAACGGTTTTATCAGGTGGACCGCTCTCGACGAAGCGGGCGCGGTGGGGTCGGGTTGGGGCTGCCAATTGCGCGGCAGATTTGCCGTGCCCATGGTGGGGATTTGTTGGTGCGCAGTAGCCCTGGTCAGGGTAGCACATTCGTTGTAAAATTACCTTTTCCACGGAAGTAGGATGATGAGCTTGATATGGATAGGATGAACGGAATGACGTTTGTCTCGGTGATTGTGCCTTGCTTCAATGAAGAAAAGACAATTGGGCTGTTGCTTGATGCTTTGTGTATGCAGACGTATCCATTGGAGAAAATGGAAGTGGTTGTGGCAGATGGACTTTCAACAGATGGCACACGACAGGCGATCGCTGATTTTCAGCAAGCGCATCCGCAGTTGATGGTACGCGTGGTTGAAAATCCTGCTCGTCACATTCCGGCGGGGCTGAATGCAGCTCTTCGGGCTGCGCGTGGAGAGGTGATTGTGCGCATGGATGCGCACGCGGTGCCTGCTCGCGACTATGTGGCGCGCTGTGTAGCTGATTTGCAGGCAGGCAAAGGGGAAAATGTGGGCGGGGTTTGGCAAATTGAGTCAGGGGGGCAAGGTTGGCTGGCGCGCTCGATTGCGGCGGCAGCTGCTCATCCGTTAGGGGTTGGGGATGCGCGCTATCGGTTGAATAGTCCGGCGGGCGAGGTAGATACGGTGCCGTTTGGTGCATATCAACGTACGTTGTTTGACCGCCTGGGCGGCTTTGATGAGACGTTGCTCTCGAATGAGGATTATGAGTTGAACGCCCGCATTCGGCAGCAGGGTGGGCGGATCTATTTAGACCCGACAATCCGCTCGATCTACTTTGCGCGCAGCAGCTTATCAGCGTTGGCGCGGCAGTATTTGCGCTATGGATTTTGGAAGTGGCAGATGTTGCGGCGCTATCCCAAAACATTACGCTGGAGGCAGGCTTTGCCGCCGCTGTTTGTATTGGGGGTGATTGGATTGGCGGTGTTGGCTTTGTTTTTGCCGCTGGCGCGCATGGCTTTGGCAGCAGGCCTGGCTCTGTATAGCTTAATTTTGCTGGCGGGTAGTTTGCCGGTTGCGCTGCGAAAGAAGGATTTGCGTCTGATGCTGGGCGTTGCCCTGGCAATTGCAACGATGCATTTTTCTTGGGGAAGCGGCTTTTTGTGGAGTGCGCTTCGTTCAGTGATTAAAAAGTCTTGAATTGAGATTTCTGGAGACCTATGGCTGCTTACTCATCTTTTCAGAAACCGTTATGGCGGCTTAAGCCGCGCGAGCGCAAGGTGATCCTGTTCTTGGGAGACGTGTTGGCGGTTTCGCTGGGATTGACCTTGGCGTTGTTTTTATGGGCTTCTTCTAATAAAGAATATTTGCGATTTTCGTTGAATTTCTTGACCGAGCGTGTGCCGTTTTGGTTTTACTTGCTGCCGGTGGCCTGGTTGCTGATGATGATGGAGCTCTATGATGTGACGCGAGCAGCCAATCGCAAGCAAACCGTCCGCGATCTGACGGTGATTGCGTTGGTGAGTCTGATGATTTATCTTGCGGTGTATTTTACGTCTTCCCCCGATTCGTTGCCGAGACTGGGCGTGGCGATTTTTGTTATCGCTAGTTATTTGTTTACGTTGTTATGGAGATTGATTTACATTGCTGTATTCACATCGCCTTCGTTTATGCGGCGGGTATTAATCATTGGCGCTGGACGGAGCGGCACAAGATTGGTGGAGATTTTTAAAGGGCTTTGGCCGCCGCCGTTTTACCTGGTCGGTTTGATAGACGATAGCCCGGATAAGCAAGGCCAATCTGTGGAAGGATTTCCAATTCTGGGCGGTGCAGCCGATTTGATGGGGATTATCAAAGAACACCATGTTACAGATTTGGTATTTGCCATTTCGGGCGAGATGAATCCGAAGATGTTTGCAACGTTGTTGGAGGCTGCGGAATCAGGAATTCAGGTAACGACCATGCCAACGGTGTATGAAGAGTTGTTGGGTCGAGTGCCGATTTTCTTGCTTGAATCGGATTGGGTGCTGCGCTCGTTTGTGGATCAGACCAATATGGGGGGCCTGGCTGAATTTTCAAGTCGCATGTTGGATGTTGTGGGAAGCTTGATTGGATTGTGTATTTTGGTCGTAGTCACGCCATTCATCGGCATATTGACGTTGATTGATTCGGGCTGGCCAATTTTTTATGGACAAGAACGCTTGGGGAAAAATGGAAGGCCGTATCAAATCCTTAAATTTCGGAGTATGCGTCAGGATGCAGAGAAAGATGGTGTTGCCCGACCGGCATCGGAGCACGATGACCGGGTGACGCATGTTGGGCGTTTTTTACGCAAAAGCCATTTGGATGAGTTGCCGCAATTTATCAATGTGCTGCGTGGGGAGATGAGCCTGGTTGGGCCGCGCTCTGAGCGCCCCGAATTGGTGCAGATGTTGCAGGAAAAAATTCCATTCTATCGCGCCCGTCTGTTTGTGCGTCCCGGGCTGACGGGATGGGCGCAGGTCAATTATGGGTATGCTTCAAACGCCGAACAGAATGCAGTAAAACTTGAATATGACTTGTATTATATTAAGCATCGTAGTCTGTGGCTGGATCTGTCTATTTTGCTGCGGACTGTTGGTTCCGTGATTGGCTTGAAAGGCCGTTGATTGATGAAAAAGCCCAATATTCGTAATCGCTATATTCTGCTTGGCGATTTGGTGTTGATTGTCGCAAGCGTATTTTTTAGTTATGCTTTGCGCTTGGAGCTCGGCACAACCTTTTTATTTTATCAACCTTCGGCATATTGGATGGTTGCGCTGGCATTGTTGGTGAAACCCTTGGTGTATTATAACTTTGGGTTGTATCGGCGCTTATGGGTATACGCCAGTACACGCGAGTTGACACTGATTGCCATCGCGGTGACAAGCGCCTCGATTTTGATGTTTTTGGGGATGATTGGACTATTTTCGTTGGGCGCTTTTAATGGTTTCCCGCGCACTGTCTTGGTGATAGATTGGTTGCTATCGGTGTTGTTTGTGGGCGGATTGCGCTTTAGTTTGCGCATGTTGGCTGAGGCGCGGGCACATACGCAGGCCGGGGGAGCGATGCGCTCACGGCGTTTATTGGTGATTGGGGCTGGAGATGCGGGTGCGTTGGTGATTCGGGAGCTGCAAAAGAATCCGCAGCTGAACATGACGCCAATTGGCTTTTTGGACGATAACCCGGCAAAACTTCGGCAGCAGATTTATGGCGTGCCGGTTGTGGGGCGCTTGAACGATCTTTCGCATGTGATTGACCGTCAACATGTGGAGGAAGTTATTATTGCCATTCCCTCCGCGCCGGGGCGGGTGGTGCGTTTGGTGAGCGATGTGTGCCGTTTGAAGGGCATCCCTTTTCGCACAATGCCTGGCATTTATGAGTTGCTTGGGGGCAAGGTGAGTGTTAGCCGTTTGCGCGAAGTGGATATCACCGACTTGCTGCGCCGTCAGCCAACACGCATGATGGACGATTTGGTCGGCGCGACGCTGACCGGTCGGGTGGTATTGGTGAGCGGGGCGGGCGGCTCGATTGGACGTGAACTATGCCGACAAATTGCGCGCTGGGGGCCAAGCGAGTTGATTTTGTTGGGGCATGGGGAGAACAGTATCTTTGAAGCCTTGCTGGATTTGCGCGATTCTTTCCCTTCGCAGCTGATGCGTCCGGTGATTGCTGACGTGCGTGATTTGCCCCGTTTGCGGGCGGTATTTCATGATACGCATCCTCAGGTCGTGTTTCATGCGGCAGCACATAAGCATGTGCCTTTGATGGAAGTGAATGTTGCAGAGGCAGTGACCAATAACGTGTTGGGAACGCGTAACCTGGTGCAGGTGGCCTTGGAACATGATGTGGAGCGGATGGTGATGATCTCGACCGACAAGGCGATTTTGCCGGTCAATGTCATGGGGGCAACCAAGCGTATGGCGGAAATGATTGTGCTGGATGCAGCCGCGCGCTCGGGACGGGCATTTGCTGTTGTGCGGTTTGGCAATGTGTTGGGCAGTCGTGGCAGTGTGGTGCCAATTTTCAAGCGACAAATTGCACGCGGCGGGCCTATCACCATCACCCATCCAGACATGCGGCGATTTTTCATGACAATCCCCGAGGCGGTTAATCTGGTTTTGCAAGCAGCTGGGCTTGGCAAAGGGGGGGAAACCTTTGTCTTGAATATGGGCCAACAGGTGCGCATTTTGGATCTGGCAGAAGATTTGATTCGGTTGTCGGGGTTGGAGCCGGGGCGGGATATTGAGATTGTGTTTACCGGTATTCGTCCGGGCGAAAAATTGAGCGAAGACTTGTTAGAGGAAGGGCATCAATTTACCCGGACAGAGCATCCGGATATCTATCAGCTGGAAGATCAGCCAGCCTTGATGGGCGAAACATTGCAAAAGGCAGTTGAGCGTTTGGAGGAACTGGCACGCGCGGGAAAAAGTGCCGAGATTGTGGCTTTGCTTGATGAATTGATTCCTGGGGCGCAGGTGCGCAGCACCCCGCCGCCTGAGATGACGGCGATTGAATGACGATCTTGACTTTTTCTGAGTGGCAACAATTTTCGGCGGGTTTTCCGCAGGCGCACGTGTTGCAACAAGCTGCCTGGGGGGAACTGAAGGCGGCTTTTGGCTGGCGGGTGATTCGCGTGCGGGTTGGGGGCTGTGGAGCACAGGTTTTATTCCGCCGTTTTGCGCCTGGGCTGACGATGGCTTATCTGCCCAAGGGCCCGCTGGGGGATGATTGTGATGCGCTATGGGCTGAGGTGCATCGCATTTGTCGGCAACACGGGGCGTTTTTCTTGAAGGTGGAACCGGATGCATGGGCCGAAGGCGAGCGCGAATGGCCAGGATTTGTGCCTGCAGCTGCCATTCAACCCCGGCGAACGGTGGTCGTTTCCTTGCGTGGTAGTGAGGCTGATTGGTTAGAGCGCATGAAACCCAAGACGCGCTATAACATTCGTCTGGCAGAGCGCAAAGGTGTGACGGTAAGAGAAACTGAGGATGTGCAGACGTTTCACGCGTTGATGCAGGTGACTGGAAAACGAGATGGGTTCGGTGTGCATTCGCTGGCCTATTATCAACGGGCCTATGATCTGTTTGTCCGGCAAGGACAGGCAGCATTGCTGCAGGCTGAATTTGACGGGCGGCCTTTGGCGGCCTTGATGGTGTTTTACGTCGGACAGCGTGCCTGGTATTTATACGGTGCTTCAAATGATGAAGAGCGCAACCGGATGCCGACCTATTTGCTGCAATGGGAGGCGATGCGTTGGGCAGCTGCGCGGGGTTGTCTGGAATATGATTTGTGGGGCGTGCCGGATGTGGATGAGGCGGAGCTGGAGGCGGGCTTCACACAGCATAGTGATGGCCTGTGGGGCGTGTATCGTTTCAAGCGCGGTTTCGGTGGAGAGGTGCGGCGAGCAGCGCAGGCCTGGAATTATATTTATCAGCCGTTGGTATATCGTCTGTATGGTTGGTATGCACAGCGGATGGGAAGAGCGGTGTAAAGCGTATGGTCAAATATTGCCTGGAATGCGGTACAACGTTGCAGCTTGTGCAGCAAGAGCGAGAGCGCCTGGTTTGCCCCGCGTGTGGTTGGGTCTATTATGCGCAGCCGAAAATTGGCGCAGCAGCGCTGATTGAGGTGGATGGATCTTTGCTGTTGGCACGACGGGCTTATGAGCCATGGCGCGGCTGTTGGTATTTGCCAGCTGGCTATGTGGAAGTGGATGAATCTCCGGCTCACGCAGCAGAGCGTGAGGTTTATGAGGAAACTGGGCTGCGTGTGCAAGCTGAACGACTGATGAACGTGCTGTATTTTGATGATGACCCACGTGGGCCGGGGGTGCTGGTGGTTTATGCTTGTCAGATTCTTGCTGGCGAATTGCACATGAGTCACGAAACCGATGGATTAGGCTTTTTTAACGCGCAAGACCTTCCGGAGGATTTGGCTGGCGCCGGGCATCGCGAGACGATTCTGGCCTGGCTGCATTCCAAGGAGGTGGGCAGGTGAGCCTGGTGATGACTGCTCATGCAGCGGAAGGCTGGAATGAGATTGTCGCTGCACTGCCTGGGGCACATTTGTTGCAGACAAACGAATGGGCGCAAGTGAAACAATCTTTGGGGTGGAGCTCGCAGCGATTTGTCTGGCAAGAGGGTGAGCAAGTGCGGGCGGCAGTTTTGCTGTTGCGTCGGGCGTTGCCGTTGGGGTTGGGCATGTTGTATGCGCCGCGTGGGCCTTTGTTGGATTGGGGGGATGTGGCGTTACGCAACCGGGTGTTGGATGATTTGCAAGCTCTTGCTCATCAGCAGCGCGCCCTGTTTTTAAAGTTGGACGCGGAAGTATGGCTGGGACGTGGCATATGTGAAGATGAGGAGGGGGGGGGGCTGTCAGAAGGGGTAGCGGTGCGCGCAGAATTGGAGCGGCGCAATTGGCGCTTTTCGGCAGAACAGATTCAGTTTCGCAATACAGTCTTGCTTGACTTGCGGGGTGATGAGCAAACCTGGCTGGCGCGCATGAAGCAAAAAGCTCGATACAATTTGCGCCTGGCGCAGCGCAAGGGGGTTACTGTGCGATTGGGGGGGGAGAGTGATTTTGGATTGCTCTACCGCTTGTATGCGCAGACTTCGGTGCGGGATGGATTTGTCATTCGTCCAGAGGCTTATTATCGTCAGGTGTGGGCGCTGTTTATGGCGCGTGAGATGGCGCTGCCATTAATCGCTGAGGTGGATGGGCAGGCAGTGGCAGCTGTTTGGTTGTTTTGGTTTGCCGGACGAGCATGGTATTTGTATGGGATGTCGGCAGCAGAGCACCGTGATAAAATGCCAAATTACCTTTTGCAGTGGGAGGCGATGCGTTTGGCGCGCGAGCGCGGCTGTATGACCTATGATTTGTGGGGGGCACCGGATGTGTTTGATGAAAGCGATTCGATGTGGGGGGTGTTTCGCTTCAAAGAAGGGTTGGGGGGAACCGTTTGGCGTGGCTTGGGGGCTTGGGATTATGTGGCAAACCCGGTTTTCTACTCAGTGTGGACGCGCCTTTTGCCGCGTGTGTTAGATTGGATGCGACGGCGCGGCAAGGCGCGTACCCGTCAGGAGGTTGGAGCATGAATGTATCAAGGATTCGTTTGGCACATTTGCCGACAGCGATTGAGCCATTGCCCAATTTGAGCGCTGCTTTGGGCGGGCCGCAGATTTTCGTCAAGCGCGATGATCAGACGGGCGTGGCATTCGGCGGCAACAAGTTGCGCAAGTTGGAGTTTGTGTTGGCTGAGGCAATGGCGCACGGGGCGAGGACGTTGATAACGGTGGGCGCGGCCCAGTCCAATCATTGTCGGCAGACTGCTGCCCTAGCTGCACGGTTGGGGTTGGGCTGCATTTTGGTGCTTTCGGGGCAGCCCCCGCAACAGGCGGATGGTAACTTTTTGCTCGATCAATTGTTCGGCGCCGAAGTGGTTTGGACAACGCGCGCTGAGCGGGAACAGACTTTGCAATCAGTGTTTGAACGGGCTTGGGCAGAAGGACGGCGTCCGCATCTGATTCCGCTTGGGGCCTCGACGCCGATTGGCACGCTGGGCTATGCCATGGCGTTTGAAGAGTTTTTGATGCAGGGAATGCCGATGGATACGATGGTGGTCGCATCTTCTTCGGGCGGAACACAGGCTGGGCTGGTGTTGGGGGCTAAGCGTTCCGGTTGGCGAGGGCGAGTGCTAGGCATTAGCATTGATCATAGCCGGTTGGAACTGGCAGAAAAGGTAGCTGAGTTGGCCAATCAGGCAGCAGAACGGATGGATGAGGCGTTGCCACGGGTTACGGCGCAAGATGTGTGGGTGGAGGATGGATTTTTGGGCGCCGGGTATGGTGTGTTGGGCGCGCCAGAGATTGAGGCAATTCGTTTGTTTGCAAAACATGAGGGGCTGCTGCTAGACCCGGTTTATACGGGGCGCGCCGCAGCTGGATTGATTAGCTTGATACGCGCGGGCACATTCCGCCGCGATGAAAGCGTTTTGTTCTGGCATACGGGTGGGACGCCTGCTCTGTTTGCCAGTGTTTATGCAGCACAATTGCAGGAATAAGTTACGGCTGCCAGACCGGGTCAATATCTACACTGGGGTCGCTGGTCAGACGGGTGAGGTTGGCACCGGTGCGGTTCATTGTGTAAATGTCATAATTGCCATCTGTCCAGCTTTCAAATGCCAGCCAGAAATCATCCGGTGAAGCGCTGACGTTGAGGGCCGTTTTGACGCGCTCGCCGATGCGCACTTCATCGGCGCCTGGCAGGTTGGTGCGTTTGGCGATGATGTAGGAGAGTGAGTTGCCCTGGCTGAAGTAGATTACTTGCGCATCTCGTGACCAGGCTGGTGCATAATCCGGTAGATCGTCCAATTTGGAGAATTCGCGGCGCTGTTTGCCATCTAAGCTGAGCAACCAGATTTGCGGTTTGCCAAGGCCGGTGCTTTCACAGGCAATTTGCTGGCCGTCGGGTGACCAGGCGGGGCGTCGGTCGCTGCTGTTGAGCGAGGTGAAGCGCTGCACTTGATTGGTGGCGAGGTCATAGAAGTAAATGTGGGGGGCGTTGCCATCGCGTAGGGACGTGAAGGCAATTGTTTTGCCGTCAGGTGACCAGGCTGGGTCGTAATCACCGCCGGGCATGGAGAGGAGCGGTGTCAGTCCGGTGCCATCGCTGCGAATCAGATAGAGGCTAGAATTGCGATACAAATCCTGGCGGCGTGGGCAGGGTGAGGTGAAGACCAGTTGCTGTCCATCGGGTGACCAGTCGGGTTGGCAGGCGCCATCAATGAGATCGGTAACCTGACGTGGGTTGCTGCCGTCGCTTTCCATGACCCAGACTTGGAAGCTGCCGCTGCGATCGGAGGCAAAGGCAATCAACGCACTGCCGCCGGTAGGGGTAGCCATGGGGGGCGTGTCAGTTGGAGCAAGGGGTGCACTGGTCGGTGTGGGCGTTGGTGGGGGTGGTGGAGTGTCGGTTGGCGGTTGATGGGTCGGTGTGGGTGGCGTTGTTGAGACAATTGCCAATGGCGTGGTTGGGCTGAGGGTGGGGGATGTGGTTGCAGATGGGGTTGGTTGTGACGGGGCGAGCAGCCCGGGAATGAAAGTGAAGCCGGCGATTAGGGCCAACACAACAACCAGGATAGCCGGGATCAGCCAGCCCCATGGCAAACGTTGCTGCTGCGCAGGTGTGGGGAGGGTGGTGGGGGGCGTTGGGCGGGTGGGGGCAGCAGCGGGAACCGCTGGGTTGGATGTGGGTTTGGAGAGTGCGGTTGGGGTGCTGTTGTTGGGGGGAGGTGGGGCCGGTTGAATGTGAATGCCGCCTGCTTGCCCGGCTTTGCGGCGCACGCTGCTGCTGGTCAACAGGGCCTGCTTGAAGGCCTCAGCTGTTTGATATCGCTGTGCTGGGTCAACTTCCATGGCCTTTTCAATGACACTGGCGATGTGCATGGAAAGGCTGGGGCGATATTGGCGAAGTGGGGTTAACTGGGCGCTGCCCATGGCCCGGCTGATACCATCTTCGGGGGTTTCGCCAGTCAGGGCGTGGTAGAGGGTGGCACCCAAAGAGTAGATATCGGAGCGTGCATCTGTGCCTTGGCCATATTGTTCAGGCGAGGCATAGCCGGGGGTGAGGCCCTGCGCGCCAACTGTGGTGGCTTGCCCGCTGTGTGCCTGTTTGGCCAGGCCAAAATCTACCAAAAAGACCTGCCCTTGCGGGGTGATTTTGATGTTGCCGGGTTTGATGTCGCGATGGATGACAGGCGGGGTGAGGCTGTGCAGATAGGTCAGCGCGTCACAAATCGCGGCCCCAATCAACAAAACATCTTCCTCTGGCAGATTGCCCAGGCGATTGATGCGTTGTTTGAGGTCTTCGCCTTCAATGTAATCCATGACAAGGTATTGGTTGACCCCGTTAAGAACAAAGTGATCGGTGACGCGCGGAAGGTTGGGATGACGCAGGTTGGCAAGGATGGTGGCCTCGCGCCGGAATTGACGGGCGGCTTCTTCGCTGGAGAACAGATTTTCTTTAACGGCAACGTTGACGCCCAGCACTTCATCCTGTGCATGATAGACAGCTCCCATGCCGCCTTGGGCAATGATGTTGCAAATGCGGTAGCGGTTATTGAGTAATTCGCCAATGGTTAGCGTCATAGCAATCTTCTAAGGTCTCCAGGTTGGGCCAAATTCAAATGATGGTTCGTTGAGTAACAAGGTTGGGTTGAGGCCGTTGGAGGTCATGATATAAATATTGTGATTTTGGTCATCTTTCCAGGCTTCGAATGCGATGAAGGTGTTGTCTGGAGAGATGGATAGGCTGCCCATGGCCCCCAGGGGTGGGTCGGGCTCGGTGCGTGGGATGCGGATTTCTGCTTTGTTGAAGTTGCGGCTTTCATAGCGCAGGCTGTAGATGCGCGGAAATGCGTCTGCAAGGGAAGCTTTGATGAAGAGGATTTGCAGGTCATCGGCAGCCCACACTGGCCGGCTGTATAGATTGTTGGGCGAGCTGATGAAACGTTGTGGCTTGGGTTCGCCAAAAACGTTGGTTGTCCACAGTTCATTGGGTTGACTATCTTTGACGTAGACAATTTGCTGTCCGCTGCTTGACCAGGCAGGTTGACGTTCGCCAACTTTGTTCTCAGAGATGTTGCGTAGTTCGGCGCTTTGTAAGTCAAAGATATAGATGTTGGCGCGTAGTCCGTTGCGCAGAGAGGTGAAGGCAATTTTCTTGCCATCCGGGGAGAAGGCGGGGTCGAAATCGCCGGCCGGGTCGGCTGGAACATTGAGGGGCTCAATGGAGCGCGTTTTCATATCCAGCAAATAGATGCGCGCACCGGTGTAGTCATATGGCTCTTTACGCGTGCAGGGAGAAATGAAAGCCAGGCGTTGGCCATCGGGTGACCAGGCGGGTTGACAGGCGCCATTCATTTCGTTGGTTAATTGGGTCAATCCGCTGCCGGTGCTGTTGATGAGCCAGATTTGCATTGTGCCGCTGCGGTCAGAAGCAAAAGCAATTTGGCCTTTGCCGCCACCCATGGGGGTGGGTGCGAGGGTTGCGGGGGCCTGGAGGGTTTCGCCCGGCTGAGTGGGCAAGAAGGTGGCGCTGGGTTGGCGTTTGGTCGGTGTGTTGTAAACATGAGTGGTCGGGCTAGGCTGAGCGGTGTGGACGGCGATGACAGGCACGGTTTGGCTAGGGGTCAGGGCTGAGCCGCTGAGCATTGCCATTGAAGGGTTGAAGATGAAGAAGCTGCCAAGCAGGACAATGAGCAAGACGGGAATGATAAACCACAACCAACGCAGCAAGGGTCTGCTGGATAGGGCAGGCTGGCTGATGGAGGGTTGGGCGGTGTAGCCGCGCCCCTGACTGGGGTGCGGGTCTTGTAGCATGGTGAAGGTTTCTGCGCTTTCGGGGGTGGGGGCGGGTGTGATGGTGATGCGTTCGCCGGGGATGAGTTGAATGCCGCTGGCATCGAGCAAGGCTTGCTTGAAGGCTTCCGCAGTTTGAAAGCGGTCTTCGGGTTCGATTTCCATGGCGCGCTCAATGACGAGGGCAACGGGTTTGCTGATGCTCGGACGCAGGCGGCGGATGGGGGTTAGTTTGGCTTTGTTGGTGGCGCGTGCCAGTCCATCTTCGGGGATGGTGCCGGTCATGGCGGCGTAGAGCGTAGCGGCAAGTGAGTAGATATCGGTGCGGGTATCTGTTGGGGCGGTGCCATATTGTTCGGGCGGCGAGTAGCCGGGAGTCATGGCGCGCGCGCCGGTGGAGGTGGTTTGGTTGCTGCTGAGCAGCTTGGCCAGCCCAAAATCTACCAGGTATAGCTCGCCTTTGGGCGAGATGCGAATGTTGCCGGGTTTGATGTCGCGATGGATGACGGGCGGAATCATGCTGTGCAGGTAGGTCAGGGCATCACACATGGCAATGCCCATGGCAACCGCTTCTACTTCGGGGATTTGCTGAATGCGTTCGAGGCGTTGGCGCAGGTCTTCCCCTTGGATGTAGTCCATGATCAGGTATTGTCCCTGTTCACGAATGACGAAGTAATCAATCACGCGCGGTAGATAGGGATGGCGCAAATTGGCAAGGATATTGGCCTCGCGTTGGAATTGACGGCTGTATTCGTCGCTGAGAAACAGATTCTCTTTGACGGCGACATACATGTTCAAGTTCTCGTCGAAGGCGTGGTAGACAGCGCCCATGCCACCCTGACCCAGGATGGATTGGATTCGGTAACGGTTATTGAGTAAATCTCCAATCGAAAGTGGCATGAAAAATCCTGTAGAGTAAACTCGTTTACAATTTTACATCAAAAGTGGTAAATTCAATGCTATAATCCAGGTAATCTTTTGAGAGTGATGTGATATGCAGCTTGACATTCAGACTGCTGTAGGTTTGTTGTTTTTCCTTGCTGTTTTTGCCGTGATTTTGAGCTTTTGGTTGGGGGTGCGTTCGATTAAAGCTGGGCAGCGATTGTCCTTCTTCCGTAAACGAAGGACGTTGATTGTGCGCGGCTGGAGGCTGATTTTGCTGGCAGTTGTTCTATCGGCGGTGGCGTTTTCAATCAATCGTTATGCAGAGCCGGTTGTGTATCGGATCTTTCCGCCCTCGCCAACGATTACACTGACACCGACAATTACGCTGACACCCACGATCAGCCAAACGCCGACGATTACGTTGACACCCACGATTACCGACACCCCTTCGATTACGCCAACCCCCTCGATTCCGCCGGCGGTGCAAATGCAGTTTTTGAGCACGATTACACCTGGTCCGGAGGCGGTGTTCAGTCCATTGACTTTCGCAAAATCATTGGATAAAGATTTTACGCCAATCAACCCTGGCACTGAATTTGCCAACCCGGTGCAAAAGTTGTATGCTGTCTTCAGTTACAACAACATGACGCCGGGAGCACAGTGGACGGCGCTTTGGTATCATGTTGGGGATTGGGACCTGGTTTGTTTTGAGACACTGGCCTGGAATGGGGGAACAGGCGGGTATGGCTATAGCGAGTGCGAGGCGTCAGCAGACCGTTGGCAGGCAGGGGAATATGAGGTGCAAATCTTTGTGGGGCTGACGTGGTATCAGTCGGGGCGGTTTACGGTGACGGGGGATCCGCCGACACCTGTGCCGACGGCAACGGTTTCACCAACTGTAACCAACACTTTGCCGCCAACGCTAACCCTAACGCCTTCGCCAACGCGCACGCGTGTGCCAAGTGATACGCCGACTATTACGCGCACGCCGCGTCCAACATGGACTGATACGCCGACACGCACGCGTGTACCAAGCGATACGCCGCTGCCGCCAACTGTAACCCGAACGCCGAATACTTAGTTGTTGAGGGCGATGGCAATTTGGGCGGCAAGGCGGGTGTTGTTGCGCAACAGTGCCAGGTTGGCTTGCAGGCTATCGCCGTGGCTGAGCTGACTGACCCGTGCGAGCAAGAATGGCGTCAGGGCCGCGCCATGGATGTGTTGGGCTTCGGCTTCTTGCAATGCCTGGGCGATGACAGCTTCGATGACTTCGGCAGGCAGAGCTGCTTCAGCGGGTGGGGGGGTGACGACCAACACGGCGCTGTGAATGCCAAGTTGCCATTGGGCGCGAGCAATGGATGCTGCTTCAGCTGGGGTTTCGACGCGACAATCTATGGGCAGGCCGCTGCTTGTGGCGTAAAAGGCTGGGAAGGTATCTGTTTGATAGCCGATGACGGCGACCCCTTGTGTCTCCAGGTATTCAAGTGTGGCAGGAAGATCAAGGATGGACTTGGCACCCGCGCAGACGACAATCAACGGCGAACGGCCTAATTCGGGCAGGTCGGCGGATATATCGAAGGCGTTGCCGCGATGTACCCCGCCGATGCCGCCTGTGGCGAAGACACGCAGCCCGGCACTGCGGGCGGCGATCAGGGTGCCGGCAACAGTGGTGCCACCATCCAGCTGTTGGGCAACAGCAATGCCAAAATCGCGTCGGCTGATCTTGCGTGGCTTGGGCGCGTTGGCCAGGGCGATCAGCTCATCTTTTTCCAGGCCAATGTGAATGCGACCCTGGAGCAGGCCAATGGTGGCGGGCACAGCACCTTGGGCGCGCACTTCTTCTTCTAGCTGCTGGGCGAGAAGAAGGTTGTGGGGTGCTGGCAGGCCATGGGTGATGACGGCGGATTCGAGGGCAACAATCGGGCGCTGGGTTTGCAGCGCGTTCGCAATTTCAGTTGAGAAGATGAGTTGTGGAGGTGTCATGACTAAAGAATTGTGATTCCTTTGCGTCGAGCGTAGTCTACTTGATAGCGCTGAATGCATTCCAAGGCTTCGCGTAAGACTTGTAGACGATTTTCCAAATCGGGGGTGGGGGCAGTGCGCAGTCGTTCGGATAGTCTGTCGTAGGTGGCGCGGAGTCGGGCGTAGTAACTGGCGATGAGTTTATAGAGCAGGTCTTCTCCCTCTATGCCTTTCTTTTGCAATTCGACCAATTCAATCAGCACTTCTTCGGTCATACGGGTAAGTTCTTGCAGGCGGCTTTTTTGGAAGACCTGGTTCAATGCCCATTGGCTGCCCATACGTCCGTTCTCAAGCGTCATTTGCCAGGCCTGGACGTGTTGTGAGGGGATGATTTCTTTGGGGAATTGCCAGATGCCAACGTTGACCCATTCGACGAAGACGCCGCTGTTGCGCATGCTGTGCGAGAAGGCGCGCGAAAAATCAAGGAATTGGCGGGTAATTTCTGGACGGGGTACAAAGCTGAGGGCAGGCCCTGGAATTGAGGTGTCTGACTCTGGGTTGTAGGCTGGGTGATGAATCAGGCGTTCAAACTCGGGTTCTTGGATGGCGGCGAGAAAGTCGCTGAGCGAGTGACTCTCGACAAATGAGCGTATTTCCATGCGCACAGAGCCGGCAATCACCTGATCAAGCGGGTCTCCGGATTGTTCAAAGACCAGGTAATCAATCGCTTTCCAGTTGTATGGATAGGGTTGATCGTGACGGCGGTTAGCGTTGGGGCTGGTGCGGAAGAAGGGCCGCCGCCGAACGCTGAGCAGGAATTGCATGTCTTTGGCGTAAATGGGAATGCCATCCAGGGAGCGGGCACTGACTTCGCTTTTCCATGTTTGGTCACGCAGATCAATGATGGAGCGCAGGCGCTCAAAGCCATCCAGGAGTTCGACATTCAAGTCTGGAATGCCAAGAAAGTTTCTGGTGGTTGGGCCGTGTTGATCGGGGCGGCCATCTGGACGTTCAAAGACGGCGACATTTTCCATGGCAACGGTGATGAAGCCTGGCCCGCCAATTCGGAAAATGGTGGTGCCTTGATCGGCTGGACGAACACGCCCTTCTTCGATGTGCATCACCTCGAACGGGAAGCCAAAAGCACACACGCTGACAAAACGCTGTGCCAGGTTCACGTCATCCAATTCGTAAATATCCTGGACGTAAATGGCGCAGATCTGAAACGCAATCCAGAGCGGCAAAAAGAAGATGAGCAGGGGGGGAACAATGCTCCATGTGACGTGGGCAAACGGATGTCGAATCACATCGGTGAGTAAAGCCCAGGCAGACGTGTATTGATCTTCTTGAAGGCCAATGCCCCAGGTGATCAGTACAATGGCGCTGAGCAGGATGATGATGAAGAAGATCAGACGAAAGAGCCCCATGCCAATGCTAATGCGAAAGATTGTATTGAAAAATTCGCTAATGGCATTGAGGAGCGCATCCCAAAGGGAGCGTGGAAAGGATGACGGAGCAGAGCGCTGCGGCGGTGTCATGAGACCCTCCGTAACCGTTCACGCAATTGTTCCAGGTTTTCTTGCAGGTCTTGCGAGCGGGCCTTGAGTTGTGGAAAGCGGTCGAAGAGGGTCAGGTTGCCGCGCACAAGTTGATCGAGCAGCTGTGAGGCGGAAGGGGTGATCAGGCCGCTGTTACAAGTTTCGGCAACGGTTTTGGCAACCGCTTCAGCGTAATTTTCAGCGGCTTCCATGCGACCTTCTTGGGCTTTGTTGGCGCGTTGTTGGGTGATGAGTTCGCGTTCGGCGCTTGCACGGTCAAGCCAGGAGGTCATCCAGTTGTTGACCAGAGTGGTTTCAATATCTTCCCTCAGGCGCGGGGTGAAGATGGCGCTGAGGTATACTTTGATGCCGCGCCGTTGCAGCAGTTGGTATTCCAGGCTGGGTGCCGTGACGGGTTGACCGTATGGATCCAATACGGGTTGGCCGAAAGCATCCAACACGCGTGCATTGGGTTGGGTGAGGCGCTCGCGCAAAATCATGGTGATGACGGCGATGCCGTTGCGCCCCCAAGGGTGCGGTGAAAACAGTTCATTGAGGGTGAATTTGGCGAGCAATTCACGCCAGATATCTACGGCTAGATTGGCGGGCACCCAATTCCAGTTGGTGAGGCGGTTGGGCGAATCGGAAGCTTCGTTCAGATTAACGTTGCGCGACAAGATGGCGAGTTCAACTGATTCGGCGCGAAAGCCAAACTTGGTTAACCCCTCCCCGGAGTTGGCGTTGATTTTGAATTTTACCCAAATGTTGGGCACAACTTCAATGTGATCGCGCGTCAAACCGCTGGTCATTTGACGACGTTTGCTGCGTTCAAGGAAAGCTTTATCGGGCTCGCCCGGTTTTTGTGGACTGAAGACATCGTCGCTTTCCCAGGGGCCGATGAATTGTTTTTGGTAGTGCAGGTCCACGGCGCCATCAATTCGTTCTTGCCAGCTGAGGAAGGTCACGCCTGGGCCAACGGCGCGCGTGACGCGCACATCAGTGCGCAGCAGGGCAGCACTGGCACTATCCAGGACGATGATGCCGGGGCCGCGCCGCAACATTTCTTCGTCGCGTTGGCGAATTTTGCCATTTTCGATGTAGACGGCCGGGCCGTGGGCTTGCAAAGTGTACAGCAAAAGCCGCCCAAAAATATTCAGCCGGTCGCCAATGGTGCGCAGTGGGGCAACAAATTGGGAGAAAAACAGCATCCACAAGAAGAAGCCAGTCAGACAAAACAGGATGTCGCCACATACAATCAGTGAATCCTGGGTGCGTTTTTGGAGCGCAGCAATCAGTAAGTAAAAAATGCTCCCAATGACCAGGGTGACGATGACGTTGCGCCAACGGGAATGTAAAAAGCGTTCGACCAGTGGGGGCCTCATGAGTTAAATTTTATACCATAAATGCAAAAATAGGGTAGAAATGATGCGGTTATGTTACAATCAAAACAGAGGTTGCCATGTTTCGATTCCTGTTTCTCTCTTTATCAAAGGCTGCCTGGGCGCAGCGGTTGATTACAAGCTGGGGGTTTGCCTGGCGGGCGGCGCGACGGTTTGTGGCCGGCAATAGCGCAGAGGAAGCGGTGCAGGCGGTGCGCGAGTTGAACGCACAGGGCATTGCTGCTACGCTGGACCATTTGGGCGAGAACACAAGTAGCGCAGAGGAGGCGCGGCAGGCAACTGCGGATGTTATAACGATTCTGCGGGCGATTGGCACATCGGGGGTGCAGGCAAACGTTTCGATTAAGTTGACACAACTGGGGTTGTTGCTTGATGAGGCGTTGTGCCGCGAGAATTTGTTGCAAATTGCCAGTGAGGCACAGCGGCAGGGGATTTTTATTCGCATTGATATGGAAGATTCATCGCTGACGGACAAAACGTTGGCTTTGCTGCGCTGGCTGCGTGGGCAGGGTTTTCTGTTTGGCGTGGTGATTCAAGCCTATCTCTATCGCAGCGCTGAGGATGTGACGGCGTTGATGGCGGAGGGCGTGCGCGTGCGCCTGGTGAAAGGGGCATATCGAGAGCCGGCGCAGGTGGCTTATCCGCGCAAGGCCGATGTGGACGCGGCATTTGACCGCTTGACGCTGAAGCTGATTGAGGGGGCGTTGCGCGCTGGCGCGCCGCTGCGCAGTGCAGATGGCCGCACGCCGCCGATACCGGCGATTGCAAGCCATGATGTTGCCCGGTTGCGCTTTGCACAGCAGGCGGCTGAACAGGCCGGTTTGCCCAAGGAGGCGCTGGAATTTCAGATGTTGTATGGCATTCGGCGCGATTTGCAATTGGAGCTCGTGCGTGCTGGCTATCCGGTGCGGGTGTATGTGCCGTATGGCACGCACTGGTATCCCTACTTTATGCGGCGTTTGGCCGAGCGCCCTGCAAATGTGTGGTTCTTCCTCTCGAATCTGTTGCGCAAGTAGGAGCGGCGATGCAATTGGCGGTGGTGACGGGCGGCGCGGTGCGTTTGGGACGCGCAATTGCGCTGGCGTTGGCTCAGCAAGGGTATGCGATTGGCTTGCACGCATACCGCTCACAAAGCGCTTCAGAGCGGACGGCAGCAGAAATTGAGGCGTTGGGTGTGCCGGTGTTGCGCCTGAGTGCGGATTTGCGTCAGCCGGCAGAGGTGATGGAAATGTTTGCTGCGGTGAAGTCGGCACCCTGGCCGTTGGGCGTTTGGGTCAATTCGGCGGCGGTGATGCGCAAGGCGGATGTGCGGCAGTTGACTGTGGCAGAATGGGATGAGACGTTTGAGCTCAATTTGCGCGCTGCCTGGCTGTGTGCGCAACAGGCAGCTTTGTTGATGACAGATGGGGGGGCCATTGTCAATATCAGCGATGCTGGAGCCGGGCGGGCCTGGAGCCGTTATCCGGCCTATACCGTCAGCAAAGCAGCACTGGAGGCGTTGACGCGCGTTCTGGCGCGCAGCTTGGCACCGCAGATTCGCGTCAATGCCGTGGCGCCGGGACTGGTGCTGCCGAGTGAAGACTTGCCGGAGGAAGAATGGGCGCGTTTGGTGGCGCGTTTACCCTTGCAGCATCAAACGAGTGTCGAGGCGGTCACTGCTGCGGTGTTGTTTTTGGTGAAGTCTGGCGATATCACCGGGCAAACGATTGTGGTGGATGGAGGCTATCAATTAACGTGAGGACAGGAGTGAAGCAATGAGCAATGCAAGTGATGAACCTGTCGCGAGCATGTTGTGGCGTTTGGCGCGTCCGGGCCTGTTGGCAGGGGCTTTTTTACTTTATGCACTGGGCATGGGGGTGGCGGTGTTTCTGGCAAAGCCGTTGGATTGGGGGACAGCCTGGTTGGGGTTGGGGTGTGTGTGGATGTGGCTGCTCAGCAGCGGCTATTTGAAGGCGTTTTACGATGGTGAGCAAGCGGGGCGACAACGACGCACTTTGTTGTTGGTGGCGTTGTTGATGTTATCCGTTGGCGCGGCTTTGACTGGTTTGCTGTTCGTGCGTGGACAGATGCAGCCGGTGCCGTTGTTGTTCTTGGGCCTGGGGTTCCTTCTGTCATTTTTCTATGGCGCGCCGCCGCTACGCCTGGTGTATTCGGGCTACGGTGAGTTGGCCGAGACGGTGCTGCTGACCAATATCACGCCCGCGCTGGCTTTCGTGCTGCAGGTTGGAGAAGTGCATCGGCTGTTGCCAATGTTGACGTTTCCGTTGACGGCGTTGTTTTTGGCGATGCGCCTGGCGGACTCGCTGCAAAGCTATGCGACCGATTTGAAGGCGGAACGCAGGACGCTGATGGTGCGCATGGGCTGGGCACGTGGGATGGTGCTGCACAATATTCTGGTGCTTTCGGCATATGTGTTGTTGGGCGCGGCTGCGCTGTTTGGAATGCCGCGCGCCCTGGCCTGGCCAGGTTTTTTGACCTTGCCGGTTGGGTTGTATCAGGTGTGGCAGATGGTGCAAATTGGCCAAGGTGCACCGACGCGCTGGCAGGTGTTGCGTCTGACGGCTGCATCGAGCACTTTTGTGACGGCCTATCTGCTGGCATTTGCATGTTGGACGGGGTGACACGATGGCGGAGTTTTTGAAGTTGCATTTACCGACGGATGCATTGGATTTGTTCTTCCGGCATTTGCCGCCTGTGCAGGTGCAGGCGGAATTATTGCCGACCTATGCTGCATTGGGGCGCGTGTTGGCCAGCGATGTGCTGGCTGAAGAAGCGTTGCCAGCTTTTGCCCGCAGCTCTGTGGATGGGTATGCGGTGCGGGCTGCGGATACGTTTGGGGCGAGTGATAGCTTGCCGGCGTATTTGTCTGTGGTTGGTGAGGTGCCGATGGGCGCTGCGCCAGGCTTTGTGTTGCAGAGGGGACAGGCAGCCCTGATTCATACGGGTGGAATGTTGCCGCAGGGGGCGGATGCAGTGGTGATGTTGGAGTATACGCAGGCAGCTCGAGCAGACGAGGTTGAGGTGCTGCGCGCTGCTGGGGTGGGCGAGAATGTCTTGCAAGTCGGTGAGGATGTGCGTCCTGGCGATTGTGTTTTGAAAGCGGGAACTTTGTTGCGGGCGGCACAAATAGGTGGCCTGTTGGCGTTGGGCAAGCTTGAGGTCGCGGTGGCGCTTCGTCCGCAGTTCGGCATTCTTTCGACTGGAGATGAAGTCGTCCCGGTTACGCAAAAACCTGCGCCCGGGCAGGTGCGTGATATTAACACGGGCGCGCTGACCGCGTTGATTGAGCAGTTTGGCGGCGTGGCGAAGCACTATCCAATTGTGCCGGATCGGGCGGAAGCTCTGGAAGCAGCGTTGCGGCAAGCGCGCGCTGAGAACGACGCGGTGATCATCACGGCCGGTTCCTCGGCCAGTGTGCGCGACTTGACCGCAGATGTGATTCAGCAGATGGGCGCACCGGGCGTGTTGGTGCATGGGGTCAATATTCGCCCGGGCAAGCCAACGATTTTGGCTGTGTGTGATGGGCAACCGATCATCGGCTTGCCGGGCAACCCGGTCAGTGCGTTGGTGATTGCACGCTTGTTCGTTGCCCCATTGGTGCAGCGTTTGCTGGGCATGGCTGCGCAGCCCTGGCCGTTACGCGTGGCGCGTCTGACGCTGAACATCCCTTCACAGGCAGGGCGTGAGGATTATGTGCCGGTGCGCTTGTTGGGAAATGAAGCCGAGCCAATTTTCTTCAAGAGCAATTTGATTTTCACGCTGGCGCAGGCCGATGGATTGGTGCGCATTCCGGCGGATGCAACTGGTCTTGAGGCCGGTACGATTGTGGATGTGTTCTTGATTTAAGGAGTTGAGCATGACGGGTGTCTATTTACAGGATATTCCTCTGAGCGAGGCACAGGCGCGCCTGTGGCGTGAGCTGCAAGCTTTGGGCCTGGATGGGTTGTTGGGGGTGGAAGAAATTGCGCTGGATGAGAATGCGCTTGGACGGGTGTTGGCTGAACCGGCCTGGGCGGCAATTTGTTCGCCGCATTATCATGCCGCGGCCATGGATGGATTTGCTTTGCGCGCCGAGCAGACCAATGGCGCTTCGAGTACGCAGCCGGTCACCTTGCAGTTTGGCAGTCAGGCTGTGTATGTGGATACAGGCGATCCGCTGCCCGAATGGGCAAATGCGGTCGTGCCCATTGAGCAGGTTGAGGCGCTGGATGAGAATGGTCAGCCATCGCCGACCCCGCGCAGCCCGGTTGGTGTTCGGTTGCGCGCCGCGTTGACACCGTGGAGCCATGTGCGTCCCATGGGGGAAGATTTGGTAGCAACGCAGCTGGTTTTGGCAGCTGGGCAGGTGTTGCGACCGGTGGATTTGGGGGCGTTGGCGGCAAGTGGCCATACAAGGCTGCGGGTTGCGCGTCGTCCGCGGGTGGCGATCATTCCTACGGGCACGGAACTGATTCCGGTGGGGCAGACGCCACAACGTGGTGACATCATTGAATATAACTCGATTGTATTGGCTGCACAGGTGCGCAATTGGGGTGGGCAACCGATGCGGCATTCGATCGTCCCCGACCGGTTTGAAGAGATTTGTGCAGCAGTGCAGGCGGCAATTGAAGAAAATGACCTGGTGTTGCTCAATGCTGGCTCTTCAGCTGGGTCGGAGGATTTTTCGGCGCGTGTGGTTGAGACGGTTGGCAAACTGTTGGTGCATGGGGTGGCGGTGCGTCCGGGGCATCCGGTGATTTTGGGCGTGGCGCCGCGTCGGCAGGGCGCTGGTTGGGCGTTGATTGTGGGCGTGCCGGGCTATCCGGTTTCGGCAGCGCTGACCGGTGAAATTTTTGTTGAGCCATTGCTCGCTGCCTGGCAAGGCCGTTTGGCGCAGCAGCCCCAAGAGGTGGAGGCGCAGCTGACGCGCAAGCTCGTCTCTCCGCCCGGGGATGATGATTTTGTGCGGGTGGTAGCTGGCCGGGTTGGTGGGCGGCTTGTGGCAGCACCCCTGTCACGCGGAGCGGGGGTGATTACTTCACTGGTACGAGCAGATGGGATTGTGGTGGTGCCGCGCGGCGAGCAAGGCCTGGAAGCGGGTGCCAGGGTGCGGGTGCGGTTGTATCGCACGCCGGCAGAACTAGAGCGAACGATTTTCGTGATTGGCTCGCATGATATGAGCCTCGATTTGCTGGCGCAGTTTCTTGAAGGACGGCAGCGGCGGCTGGTTTCGGCGAATGTTGGCAGCCTGGGCGGGCTGGTGGCGCTGCGACGCGGCGAAGCGCACCTGGCTGGCTCGCATCTGCTGGACCCACAAACCGGGGAATATAACCGCGCGTATATTGAGCAATATTTGCCGGGGGTGAAGGTGCGGCGAATAGGTTGGGTGGGACGAGAACAAGGGCTGATGGTTGCTGCGGGCAACCCCAAACGGATTGTTGGCCTGACCGATTTGGTGCGCGAGGATGTGCGCTTCATTAACCGCCAACGCGGGGCGGGGACGCGCGTGTTGCTCGATTATCATCTGCAACAACTTGCGCTTGACCCTCAGCAGGTGCGCGGCTACGAACAGGAAGAGTATACACACCTGGCGGTGGCAGCGGCGGTCGCTTCGGGCCGGGCTGATTGCGGCCTGGGCGTGACTGCTGCGGCACAGGCATTGGGATTGGACTTTGTGCCGCTTTTTCAGGAACGTTACGAGCTGATCATTCCGCAGACAGATGAGGCAACAACGGCATTGTTACAGCCATTGTTTGACTTGATGCATGAGAAAACTTTTCGGCAGGCAGTTGCGGCTTTGCCGGGGTATGATACAGCCATTATGGGAGAAGAGGTCGTCTAAGCAGGTTATACAAACACTCGCAATTTACTTGTGCAAACTGTATACTGGAGAAAATTCAGTACCAAGGAGTGTTTGTAATGCCTGTTTCTGTTCATACCCCTGCACCTGATTTTGCTCTGAGCGACGCTGAGGGCAAGATTCATCGCTTGTCGGATTATCGCGGCAAGCGGGTTGTGTTGTATTTTTATCCCAAAGATGATACGCCTGGTTGCACAACCGAGGCATGTGGTTTTCGTGATCGCTATGATGCGTATCGTGAAGCAGGGGCCGTGATTCTGGGGGTTAGTCCAGATGCGCCCCGCTCACATGCCAAATTTGCCAGCAAGTATGACCTGCCCTTCCCGCTGTTGGCGGATGAAGATCATGCCGTGTGCGCAGCATATGGTGTGTGGGGCCGCAAGAAGTTTATGGGCCGTGAATATGATGGTGTGCTGCGCACAACGTTCGTCATTGGCGAGGACGGGCAGGTGCTGCGAGTGTTTGAAAACGTCAAGCCCGATGGGCACAGTCAGGAAGTGCTGGCGGCGTTGCGTGATTAGCGACTGCGGGCGACCGTTTGGGGTGTTCGCAATGCGGTCAGTGGTGTTTCCAGGTTGTTTTGCTGCGCCACAAGGTCAGCCAGCGAGACCTGGGACAGGTATTGGGTGATATTTTGTTGCAGGTCTCGCCACAGCAACAGTTGGGCACATTCGGGTTCTTTGGGGCAGCTGCCTTCGCAGTTGACGCAGGAGTTTACGGAGAGTTGACCTTCCAGGGCTTCGGCAATGCGCAAAACACTGATATCTTGTGGGTTTTGATTGAGACGCAAGCCGCCGCGCGGGCCGGGTTGGGCTTTGATCAGACCAACTTGCATCAGCGTATGACCGATTTGATGCAGAAAGGGCAAGGGGATATCAAGCTTCTCGGCGAGCTTGGCAGTTGATTGAGCTTTGTTGTCTGACTCCTGTGCCAGAACGATCATCAATTGAATTCCGTAGTCCAAACGACGACTGATGCGAAACATGTTTCACCTCTAAATGTTGATAAAATTTGCTATAAGATACTGGATGCAGATGCGGATGATAAGTGACAAATATCATGATATGTTCTGTAAAAAGACAACTTTGACTTTTTTTATATAAGAATTGTTTGCGGGAGGGTTCGAAAAAGGATTATAATAAATTCTCAAGCTTAAATCAATCTTTTTACCCCATCAGGAGAAACAAGTATCTATGAAAAAGACAGTGTTGGTTTTGGTGATTGTATTGGTGCTGAGCGCACTAATTTTGACCGCTTGTGGTGGTGGCGGCACAAGCAGCAATCAGCCAGTTGTGCCAGCCGATTATGCTAGCAAGACCAATCCGCTCTCTGGCGCAGATGCGGAAGCTGCCGGGCAGGTAATTTATGCGGAGCGCTGCGCCTCATGTCACGGTGATATGGGCAATGGCGATGGCCCTGTGGCGGGGTCTTTGAACCCTAAGCCAGCCAAGCTGAGCGATGTGGTGGCCAAGGATAGCGACGCTTACCTTTACTGGCGCATCGCAGAGGGTGGGGTAATGGATCCCTTCAATTCGTCCATGCCGGCACATAAGGCTGTGCTGAGCGAGGAACAAATTTGGCAGGTTGTGACGTTCCTCAAGACTTTTAAATAGGGGCTGTTGTTGTGAGAAGAACTTCCTGTTGGGTAAGCCACAGGAAGTTCTTCTTAATGAGGTTACTACAAGCCTCTTCTTGTTGCGGCTGATCTTTTGGTGGTGTAGTTGGGTTTGAATGGCAATAGGACGCCTTTGGTGTTGGCGATAGTGCTAGGGCTGAATTTGCAGGCTGGCGCGGGCAATGCGTGCCGGTTGGTTGGGGGTGCCATTGAGCAGGCTGAGGAAGGTCTGCGCTTCAGCGTTGGCCGGGTTGCGCAGCTTTTCAGCCCAACGATAGCCGATGGATTGATAGCATAATTCGGCCTCAACTGTATAGGGGCCGTTGCCCTGCAACGGAATTTCATAGGTGAGGGTATCGCCGCCGGCATCGAAATCTGGGTCGGTGACTGCCTCACCGTAAACGGCGATGTCGGCGGGGGCACTGAGCTTGTCGAATCCGGTTGGTAGCAGCCGATTGTCCTTGACGTAGTGATGAGCGCGCATCAGGGTTGTGGTGACTTGACCGTTGGGATCGGCAATGATGGCTTCGTAGATTTGCACCTGATCGGGGCTGGTGATGGTGGTGTAGTGTGGCTCGTAGCGGGTTTCGTCTTCATCGTTGGCGTTGCCTGCGATGGCCCCCTGTTCATTCCACGCGCCGGATTCGAACACAACCTGTCCATCGGCGGAGCGCACGGTCAGGTGCAGCCAGGCGCGACGCGAGGGAAAACTGGTGGGGAATTTGTGGCCAGTGAGTGGTTGAACGCTGACGGTGATCTTCATGGTGTTGGCTTGTACTGCGGCGTTTAATTGCAGGGTGGCGCTGTTTTGTTCAAGTTGAGCCTGCGTGCGTTGTCGGGCGGTTTGCAGCTGTTCGTCTGTGGCGGTGATGCCGAGCGCTTCGGCGTTGGCAGCATAAACACCGAGCATGAATTGGTTGGCGCCGATGAAGGTGTGTTGGCTGAAAGGTGCCTGTGGCGTTCCACCGGTGTTGGCCAGGCGCACTGCGCCCTGGGCGGGCGGCATGTGGCAGCTCTGGCAGCTGGATTGGTTGACGTAGTCACTGTGCAGCCATTCTAGCTGCGGGGTTTGTTCGGGGAAGAGTTTTGTGCTGAGCTGACCGTTGTCTTCAATGTAAGGGGTGTAAAGGTTATGGCAGGTGGCGCACAGCTCGGACTGACGAATGTGCTCGGCTTGCACCGGCAGATAACCGGAGACGCTTTGCATCACCGTGGCGTTGCCTGCTTCGACCGGGAAGGGGCCAAAGATGTTGCGTTGACCGCTTGGTGTTTGCAGGTCAATGAGGAAGCCGCCGCTGAAGCTTTGCGGTTCTCCGAGCGCCTCGGCCTGAATTTGGTGGCATAGGGTGCAAGAAACGCCATCCAGGGCGGATGCTGTATCGGGGTGGTTGGCGTTGAAAAAGCCGTCATCCAGCATGGTAGTTGGCTGCTTGAGTGCGGTTGCGCGCGTGTGGGCCATGGGAACATGGCAGGTGGCGCATTTATCTTGAATGGTGGCGTTGTGTTCGGGGTGCTGTTGCACTTCGTGGCGGACGGAGGCGCGGTAATAGGGGTCGCGAGCTGAGTTGGCCATCAGGGAAGGTCGCCAGGCAGTATCAATTGAGACATCTGCCCCGCTTTCGTCTTTTAGTTGTGTGTGGCAAAAAGCGCATTCACCCGAGGTGGCAAAGAATTCATCTTTGTGGCGCAGCAAGGCGCGCGGATCGGCGGTGGGGGTGGCTGTGGCGGTTGCTTGCGTTGCACAGGCAGACAGGCTGAGCAGGATGGCAGTCAGCAGGATGACCAAGATTGATAAATGAACTTTCATGCTCCCCTCCTGGATGTAAATGGATTATGAAATTAAACCGATCGGGTTTGACCGGTTGAGGTTACTGTAAGCGGACGAGCACCTTGCCTTTGTGCCACAGGTCTTCAAGACGATAATAGTCGCGCTGATCGGGCGAAAAGAGATGGATGAGGATTGGGCCAACATCCAATACCGTCCAACCGCTACCGGTGATGCCTTCTGTGCGCGCAGGAATGGCGTGTTCAACTTTCAGGTGTTCGGACAGGGTTTCGCTAAGGCTATCCAACATGCGTTCGCTGTTGGCAGAGCAGATGATAAAGTAATCGGCAATGTCGCTCAATTCATGAATGTCCATCAGGACAATGTCTTCGGCTTTTTTGTCTTCAAGGAAGGCAACGATGTGACGGGCAAGTTCAAGCGTGTTCAGGGCAACCTCCAAAAGAATAATTTGGGCTAATTTTAGCATAGAATTTCAAATTGTTTTGCTGGATACGGATGGGCAAATTTCAATTGCTGCGTCTATTAAACGGTTGTCAGCCATACCCGCAGCCATACGTAATTTGTGCGTTGCGTGGTTTGCTGGTCCATGATCGGGTTGCAGCGACCTATGGGGAATTTCTGGGTGGGATATATACAGATCGTATATAATCAAACGTATAAATGCTCCATGGAGGTATGGTAATGATCGGTTGGTTGATTGCGGGTGTGGTGTTGTTGGTGATAGCTGCCTGGCTGATAAGCCTGATTTGGGGCCGTCCTTGGACGGTGCAGGGCCTGTTCTTGCGGACTTTCCTCAAGTTCCTGCTCAAGGGGCCAGAGTTGCTGACGATGATTGGCATTTTGGAGAAGATTGGCCTGCATGGACATAACGCCAAATTATCCGATGCCTCAGAAGCGTTTCAGGACAAAATGTTTGCCTTCATCCGCCGTGACTTGGGGTTGTTGCGCAGCTATGATCGCAAGCGCATGTCTCGCTCTGTGCAACTTTCGGTGGCGGTGATGGAGGCGTTCCTGACGGATATTGTTGAGGGTGAGCGCTTTCGCTATCACGATTATCCGGTCAATCAGATGTTTGGCATCCAATCGGAATTGCCCAACTTTATGATGACGATGCACCCGGTGGTGAGCAAACTGGAAGCACGTAACTACATCCGACGGCTGAGCAAGTTTGGGGTCAAGTTTGGGCAGGTGCTGGAAGGGTTGCGCATTCGCGAACAAAAGGGCTGCATTCCGCCGCGCTTTGTCATCCGCCGGGTGTTGGATGAGATGGTGGCTTTCATTGCCCCGCCGGCTGAGCAGAATCCACTGTACACCGTCTTTGCGGAAAAGCTGGCAAAGTTGAAGTTGAGTGAAGCGCAGCGACAGCAATTGCTGCGGGATGCGGCAACGGAAATTGAGCGCACGGTTTACCCGGCGTATCGGCAGTTGATTGACTATTTCACGGCACTCGAGCTGAAGGCAAGCGAGGATGATGGGGTGTGGAAGCTGCCCGATGGAGATGCTTATTATGCGTATTGTTTGCGCAGCAATACAACAACCGATTACACGCCGCAGCAGGTGCATGAGATGGGCCTGGCGGAGGTGGCGCGCATTGAGGGAGAGATGCGGTCAATTTTTGAGCGTTTGGGCGAAGCCGGGGTGGAAAATCCGGCACGGCGCTTGAACGAGTTGGGCAAAGACCCGCGCTTCCTCTACCCCAACACCGATGAGGGCCGTGCGCAAGCATTGGCGGAGTACCAGCGCATTTTGGATGAGATGAACGCAGCGCTGGATCGCTGCTTTGCGGTGCGTCCAAAGGCTGGGTTGAAGGTTGAGCGCGTGCCCGAATTTCGTGAGAAGACCTCGGCAGGGGCGTATTATCAACCTGGGGCGGTGGGCGGTGGACGGCCGGGGGTGTTCTTTGCCAATTTGCGCGATATGAATGAGGTACACAAATTTGGCATGAAGACGCTTGCCTATCATGAGGGCATTCCTGGTCACCATTTTCAGATTGCAATTGCGCAAGAGCTGAAGGGGCTGCCGTTCTTCCGGCGGATGTTGCCTTTCACCGCCTATGCTGAAGGTTGGGCGTTATATGCGGAGCGGCTGGCGGCGGAGATGGGCATGTACGCGGATGATCCCTATAGTGATTTAGGCAGGCTGGATGCGGAACTTTTCCGCGCGGTGCGCCTGGTGGTGGATACGGGGATTCATTACAAGCGTTGGACGCGTGAGCAAGCAATCGAATACATGGCTGCCCATTCTGCGCAAGAGCGCGAGAGTGTGGTGAGTGAAATTGAGCGCTATATTGTTATGCCGGGGCAGGCGTGCGCTTATAAGATCGGCATGTTCAAGATTTTGGCGTTGCGAGAGCGGGCAATGAATGCGCTTGGCCAACGTTTCTCACTGCGTGAGTTTCATGATGTGGTGTTGAAGAATGGCTCGTTGCCTTTGACTTTGTTGGAACAGGTTGTTAACGAATGGATTTTGGCACGGCAGGCTGCTTGACACGATTTTGACACGATCTTGTGATATGCTGCTGCTATGACATGCATTTTGGTAGTAGATGATGAAGCAGCTGTGACCGACCTGCTGGTATACAACCTGCGCAAGGCGGGCTATGAGGCGTTGGTGGCGGCGGATGGACGCACGGCGCTGCGTTTGGCATTGGAAAAGGCCCCCGATCTAATCTTGCTGGATTGGATGATTCCAGAGCCGGATGGGCTGGAGGTGTGCCGGGCGCTGCGTAAGGTCAGTATGGTGCCAATTATCATGATTACGGCGCGCGGTGAAGAGGTGGATCGCGTGGTAGGGCTGGAGGTGGGGGCGGATGATTACGTCTGCAAACCGTTTAGCGTGCGCGAACTGCTGGCGCGCATTCGGGCGGTGCTGCGGCGCACTGCGGAAACGGCAGCAGCCGGGGTGGGCGGCGGATTGCTGCGCGGGCCGCATGGCATCATCCTGGATCTGGAAGCACGCAAGGCACGCGTTGATGAGCAGGAATTGCCGCTGACGCGCCTGGAATTTGATCTGTTGGAATGTTTGCTGCGCAATGCTGGACGGGTGCTGACGCGTGAGCGGCTGTTGGAACAAGTATGGGGCTACGATTTTGCTGGAGATACTCGCGCGGTAGATAGCGCGGTGAAGCGCTTGCGCGCCCGGTTGCGCGCTGCGGATGCTGAAGCGGATTGCATTGAGGCGGTGCGCGGGCTGGGTTATCGCCTGGAGGGCAAGGGATGAGGCTGCACACGTTGCGAGTGCGCCTGGGGCTAAGCTTTTTGGTGGTGCTTGTGGCCGGGATGTTGCTGGCCGGCGGATTGAGTTGGGCTGTGGTTGAGGCGATGTATCGCACAACGCAGGCTGAGAATCTATTGGCACAGGCGCGCAGCCTGGCAGATTCTCTGGCTGTGGCGGGCCTGCCGCAGGAGGTGATTGGGCAGCCGCAGGGCTATGTGCAGACGACCAACGCGCTGCCAGGAATTCACACCCGGCTGCTGGATGAGCGTGGCGGCGTGGTGCTGAATTTGCTGACCGTGCAGGATGAATTGTTGCCGGTGCCGGAGGCGGAGCGTATGCAGTGGGTCAGCGCGGCGGAATTGCGTCTGCGCCCGGAGGTGGCAAGTGCGTTGCGCGGGCAGGCGGCGACGGCGGTGCGACGGGTGAATGGGCGGCGAGTGGTGTATGCTGCTGCACCTGTGCAGGATGAGCGCGGGACGTTGAGCGGGGTTGTTTATCTGGCGATGCCTTTGCCGGCAGGTGGGCTGCCGTGGAGGACCGCTGTGCAGCTTGTGGCTGTTGGGCTGTTGGCGGCGCTGTTGGCCGGGGCGGTCGGGGTGGTGCTCGCCGGGCGAATTGCGCATCCGGTGGAGCAAGTGGCCGCAGCAGCTGATGCGGTGCAGGCGGGCAATTTGCAGTATGCAATTTTGACTGAGGCCGGATTTGTTGAAGGGCAGCGCCTTGCTCGAGCTTTCAATGCCATGATGGAGCGTTTGCAGCAGGCCGAGCAGGCCAAGAATGCCTTCATTGCCGATGTTTCGCATGAGCTGCGCACGCCGTTGACGGTTATTAAGGGAACGGTGGAAACACTTGAAGATGGCGCTCTGGATGATGTGGAGGGACGCGGGCCGTTGTTGCGTGGAATGCAGGCTGAAACAGAGCGATTGATTCGCATGGTCAACGAATTGCTGATGCTGACGCGCGCCGGGGCGGGCAATTTGCACCTGGAGTGTGAGCGATTGGATGCCGGGCAGGTGGCGCATAGGCGTGCTGAGGGGATGCGCAAACTGGCTGCCTCCCGCAGTGTGAGCATTGATGTGACAGCAGAAGCCGGGCTGTGGGTGTGGGCGGATGCTGACCGTTTGGCGCAGGTGCTGGATAATTTGCTCGATAATGCGTTGCGTTATGCTCCGGAGGGTTCTGCGGTGCAGGTGCGGGTGTGGGGCGCAGCAGATCGGGTGCTGTTTGCGGTGCAGGATGCCGGGCCGGGCATTGCTGCACAACATCTACCATTTGTCTTTGAGCGCTTTTATCGTGTGGATGGTTCACGTACCCGGCAAACTGGTGGAACGGGCTTGGGGCTGGCGATTGTGCGTTCGTTGGTGCTGGCACAAGGTGGACAGATTGAGGCATTGAGCGAGCCGGGGCATGGTACAACGATGCAATTTTGGCTGCCAAAAGCCATGGATTGACACATTTCTGCCGCAAACCTGACTTGGTAACACAGTATGATGGGGAAAATTCAAGTCAGGAGTGAAACAAAATGAAAACGATTTCAATTGCATTGAATGTGGCGCTGGTAACAGTGCTCTTGCTGGTTTTGGCCGGCTGGGGTGGAGCGATTCCGGCGATAGGCGCTCAGGCGACACCTCAGTTGGCTTGTGACGCAAGCCGTTCGGTGCAGGTCAGTGGGGCAGCACTGTTGAACGTGTCACCGGATCGTGCCTTGATTCAGTTGGGCATCGAAACGAATGGTTTGACTATATATGAAGTGGAGCAAAGCAATTCTCGCACCATGGCTGAGATTCGCAAGGCGCTGAAGGGTCAGGGAATTGAGGACAAGGACATTGCAACCGATTGGTATGTGGTACAGCCAGTCTATGAAGATTATGGTACCTTGAAGTTTAAGGGCTATCGTATCAGCAATACCATTGCAGTGACTTTGCGTGATGTGAGCAAGACGAACGCAGTCGTGACAGCGGCGCTAAATGCCGGGGCCAATCAGGTGTCGAATGTGGAATTTTACGTCAGCGACCTGCGCACCTATCGCGATCAGGCACGTCAACTGGCGGTGCAGGCGGCGGCGGAGAAGGCGCAAGCTCTTGCCAATGCAGCGGGAGCCGATATCGGCTGTGTGCTGAGCATTCAGGAAAATACCTGGTCTTATTACTCGGGGGGGTGGTATGGGGGGCACAGCGCTAACCTGTGGGTGCAAAACACAGTGCAGAATGTCACCCCATCTGGGGCAAACAGCGGCAACGGTGAGGACTTGGGTCCGGTGAGCCTGGGACAGGTGGCGGTGCGGGCTGAGGTCAGCCTGACCTATGGGTTGCAATGAGCAAACTATGAATATGGAGGCTGTTTGAAATGAAGAAGTGCATGTTGGTGATCTTTTTGACTGGTCTGTTGCTGGCAGGTTGTGCACCCAAAGGAGATGCGGGCCGCGAGGCGGTACAGAGTGAGGCTGATTTTGTACCTGGCCTGGCAATGAAGGGCTATGAGCTGTATAGCTGGCAGCAAGGCGCAGAGTGGCAATTTGCCCTGTTGCCTGGCACCAATCGTGAAAAAACAGAAGATGAAGTGCGGGCAGCAGCTGTGTCGCTGGAGGCATTGCAAGATGCGTTGGCGCAGTTGCCACAAGGGGAGCAAATCTTTTGGTTGGAGCGGACGGGTTTCCCGCTGCCGGATTTGGCAGTGCGCGAGGCTGTTCAGTCGGCATGTGCAGCGGGTGGGCTGGAGCTGAGCGTGGTGGAACGCTGAATGTTTGGCGAACGTGTGGGCATGGAAACGGGCGCATCCGCTGGGTGCGCCCGTTGTTTTGGGGCCGGAAACAATTCTAAAAATATCCGGTTTATCTGATTTCGATTTACTCAAGTTATGATACAATTAAATGTGCGTTGCACCATAGCGCAAAATTCCTCGATCGGTTGGGTAAGAGGTGACTTATGTGGAGCGATTGGCTGTACGTGGGGATGTTCTTTGTGGTGGCGCTCTTTTTGCCAGCAGCGGCGATTACCATTGCTGGCATTTTGGCGCCCAAGAAGCCAAACCCGGCCAAACAGGCCATCTATGAATGCGGCATGGAAACGGTGGGTGAGGCGCGGGTGCAGTTCAAGGTGCAGTATTACATCTTTGGGCTGATCTTCCTGATTTTTGACATTGAAACCGTGTTGCTTTACCCCTGGGCAGTGGCCTACCATCAGATGACGCTTTTCGGTGTGCTGGAAGCAGCGCTGTTTGTGCTGATTTTGCTTGGTGGGCTGGTGTATGCCTGGCGTAAGGGGGCACTTGAATGGGTCTGAAACAGCACGGGAGGCAACAATGAGCTTGTGGGACTTTTTGAGAGATCCGATTGGGTTTTTGACGACCTGGTTTTATGGGGTGCTGGCTGGATGGGGCGTAGCGCCGGGCGTGGCGCAGGCAATCGGTTTTGCACTGGGTTCGTTTATCCTGGCGACCGGAGCAATGCTGTTTGTCATGCTGCTGATTTGGTTTGAGCGCAAAGTGATTGCGCGCATTCAAGACCGAATTGGTCCAAATCGGATTGGTCCATGGGGCTTGTTCCAGTCGGTGGCGGATATGTTGAAGATTTTTACCAAGGAATACATTACGCCGATTGGGGTGGATTGGTTGCCGTATAATCTGGCGCCGGTGCTCTCGGTGGCTTCGGTGTTGGTCGTTTGGGCGGTCATTCCATTTAGCATCACCTTCTATGGGGCGGATTTGAATGTGGGCCTGTTGTTTGTGATTGCGATTGCTTCGATGGGGGAGTTGGCAATCGTCATGGCCGGTTGGGGCTCGAACAATAAATATGCTTTGCTGGGTGCGTTTCGGGCGGTGGGGCAAATGATTTCTTATGCAACGCCGATGGTGGTGGCCTTGTTGGTGCCGGTGATGATGGCCGGTTCGCTGAGCTTGAATGAGATTGTGCAACGGCAAACGGTGTGGTACATTTTGGTCTCACCGGTGGCGGCTCTGATCTTTTTCATTGCTTCGATTGCGGAGGTGGGGCGTTCACCGTTTGATTTGGTTGAGGCGGAGTCGGAATTGGTTTCGGGGTTCAACGTTGAATATTCCGGCCTGAAATTTGGCATGTTTTATGTGGGGGAGTTTCTGCACGCTTTTACCGCAGCTTTGTTGTTCACGACGCTCTTCCTGGGGGGATGGCGTGGGCCGGGGGCGGAGCAAATTCCCATCCTGGGATTCATTTACTACGTCGTCAAAACAGGGATTGTATACTTTTTGACCGTGTTGATTCGCGGTTCGTTGCCGCGCTTCCGCATGGATCAGATGATGGATTTGAACTGGAAGTTGCTAACGCCGCTTTCACTGGCGGTGTTGCTGGTGACGGCGCTGACGAATAAGCTGTTGGAAGGGCTGGCTCTGGGCTGGCGAGTGGTCGTGTTGATTTTGTTGAATGGGCTGGTGCTGTGGGTGGTCAATGGGTTGTTGCAGCGCTATGAGCGGCGACGCGTGCGGCGCGAGGTGACGAGTGTACGGCGTCCGGTTGCCCGTCCGCAGCAGGGAGGTGCCGAATGAATGCCTTGCAGATCATCTTCCTGGTGGTGGCTGCGGTAACGTTGGCTTCGGCAGGGTTTGTGGCGGGAGCGCGGCGTACGATGCATGCTGCGCTGTGGTTGGTGTTGACGCTCTTGGGCGTGGCAATTTTGCTGGCTACCTTGCAGGCGGGCTTTTTTGCAGTGGTGCAGGTGTTGGTCTACATCGGTGCAATTGCGATTTTGATTTTGTTCGCGGTGATGCTGACGCGTGGTCTGACCGAAGAGCAGGGGGCGGTGCATCATCGCTGGTGGTGGTTGGCGGCGCTGGCAGCGGGTGGGGTATTTGCGGTGGCGTTGGTGATTCTCAACCGTTGGCCGGGCTTTCAGGTGTTGCTGGAAGAGCTGCCGCGTGAGGCAGAGGCAATGACCGATTGGGGGCTGGCGTTGGTAGATCCAATGCGCTATCTGATTCCGTTTGAAGTGGCTTCGGTGTTATTGTTGGCAGCGATGGTGGCGGCTATTTATTTGGCCATGTCCCGTCCGGGAGGGCAATCATGATTCCGTTGGGATGGTACCTGATTTTTGCGGCGGCGCTATTTGCCGTTGGCTTGTTTACCGCGTTGACACGCAAGAACGCAATTGGCATTTTGATTGGGGTCGAGATGATGTTGAACGCAGTGATTGTCAATTTGTTGGCTTTTTGGCACTATTGGGTGCAACAGGCTGGGGTTCCACAGTTGGATGGATTGACGTTTGCGGCAATCGTATTTGTGGTGGCGGCAGCGGAAACGTCGGTGGGGCTGGCGTTGATCATCTCGGCATATCGGCGGCTGCATACCGCAGTGGCGAATGATATGGACTTGTTGAAGGGCTAGGCAATGATGAGTGAATGGGTTGTGCCTGTACTGTGGTTGTTGCCCTTGCCGCCGCTGCTGGCGTTTGGGGCGATTGTGTTGTTTGCCAATCGGTCAAACCGGCTGAGTCATTCGCTGGCAATTGGTGCAGCCGGGCTTTCGTGGCTGGGGAGCATGTTGGTCTTTTGGCGTGCGGTTACAACCGAACACCTGGCGGAGCATCCTTTTGGGGGGTGGGTGTTGTGGCTGCCGACCGGTGAGACGTGGCTGACCGTGGGCGTGCAGATGGACGCGTTGGGGGCGGTGACGCTGTTTTTTGTGGCCTGGACCGTGTTGATGATTTTCATTTATAGCGTTGGCTATCACAACTTTGGCGCCAAACGAGGTGTGGATGATCGTGCTGGATTGCCGCCGCACGGTGCGCTGGTCAAGGGGGTGGATGGGCATAAGCATCATGTGCCATCGCTCGAGCCGATGTATGCGCGCTTCTTTGCTTTGATTAGCTTGTTTGCCTTTGCAATGTATTTGTTGGTGGTGAGCGATAATTTGCTGACATTGTTTGTTGGCTGGGAAGTGATGGGGCTGTGCTCTTACCTGTTGATTGGCTTTTGGTATGGCAAGCCCTCTGCTCGAGCAGCAGCGGTCAAGGCATTTTTGACAACGCGTGTCGGTGATATGTTCCTGTTGTTGGGCATGGCAATCTTGTATTCTTTGACTGGAACATTGCGCTTTGCGGATATTTTGGGCAATGCAAGCGTTTTGGCAGCCTTGGCCGGTCAGGTTTCGCCGGTGTTGGGCCTTTCATGGGCCGGGTTGATAGGGCTGTTGCTGTTTTTGGGGGTGGTAGGCAAGTCGGCGCAGTTCCCGTTGCATGTGTGGTTGCCGGATGCAATGGAAGGGCCTACGCCCGTTTCGGCGATGATTCATGCGGCGACGATGGTTTCAGCGGGCGTGTATCTGGCGGCGCGTTTCTTCCCGTTGCTTTCGGCTGGCTGGCAGCCGGGCATGGCATTGACGCCGACGATGATGGTCATGGCGGTGATTGGGGCGGGTACGGCGTTGTTCGCGGCGACGATTGCCTTGGCGCAAGATGACATCAAGCGCGTGCTGGCCTATTCGACCATCTCACAGCTTGGCTATATGATTGCCGCGTTGGGAATTGGTGCATATGCCGCGGCAGTGTTTCACCTGGTGACGCATGCTTTCTTCAAGGCGTTGCTTTTCCTGGGCTCTGGCTCGGTCATTCACGGCATGGAGCATGGGGCATTGCACACGGGCGAGCACGAGGATGTGCAGAATATGCACAAGATGGGGGGGCTGCGCAAGAAGATGCCGGTGACTTTTGTGACTTTCCTGTTGGGCGGGCTTTCGCTAGCCGGGGCGCCTTTGCTAACGGCAGGTTTTTGGTCGAAGGATGAGATTTTGAGCGGGGCATTGAACGGCGGTTTTGTGGTGGTATTTGTCGTTTTGGCACTGGCAGCTTTGTTGACGGCTTTCTATACAGCGCGGCAGATTACGCTGACCTTTTTGGGCACGCCGCGCAGCAAGGCAGCGGAACATGCACACGAGTCGCGCTGGGAGATGACGTTGCCGCTTGGCGTGCTGGCGGTGTTCGCGGTCTCAGCGGGGTGGGCTGGCATTCCGGAGACGTTTCCGGGACTGGGTGGATTGATCCCCAATTGGTTTGGCGAGTTTGTTGGTGGTCATGCATTGGAGCATGAGGTTTCGCATAGCCCTGTGCCACTTTTGACGTCGTTGCTTGTTTCGCTGGGGGGATTATTGCTCGGCTGGTTGGTTTATCGGCGGCAAGTTGCTGGAGCAGCGGATCCACTGGCAAAGACATTGGGACCGGTGTATAGCCTGCTGAAGAATAAGTATTATATAGATGAGTTCTATGCGTGGCTGTTGATTCGTCCGGCGCGCTGGCTCTCTGAAACCCTGGTCGCCGATTGGATGGATCGGCGCGTGTTGGATGGCATTTTGCATGGGCTGGGACGGTTTGGCATTTGGCTGGGCGAGGTGCTGCGACGCTGGTTTGACTTGCCGGTGGTGAATGGCGCTGGCGATGGCGTTGGGCGGGGGGCGCGTTGGCTTGGGATGGTACTTTCGCCCTTGCAAAACGGACATGAGCAAACGTATATGCTGACGGCGGTGATTGGGGTGGTGACCGCTGGGGTGGCATTCATTTTGTTGGTGGTATTCTAGGCGCAGCAGGGAGGCAGGCATGCAGAATCATCTCTTGACATGGATTTTGTTCTCGCCGACGGTGGCGGCCTTGGTGCTGTTGCTGTTGCCGAAGAACCGTCCGGCGTTGCTGCGCTGGTTTGCGCTGCTGAGTAGCCTGGTTCCACTGGGGCTGACCCTTGTCGTGTGGGCGCAGTTTGACGGTTCAGCTGGTTTTCAATTTGAAGAAAAGGTGAGTTGGTATGCAGCGCTGAATGCATCGTATCACCTGGGCGTGGATGGAATTTCGCTGCCGATGGTGTTGTTGACGACGTTGCTGACGCCATTGGCCTTGCTGGCATCGTTCAACGTTGAAGAGCGCGTTCAGCCGTATTTGTTCCTGTTCCTGTTGTTGGAAACGGGAATGTTGGGTGTGTTTTTGGCGCTGGACTTGCTGCTGTTCTTCGTCTTTTGGGAAGTGGGCCTGGTGCCAATGTACTTTATTATTCAGCAATGGGGCGGCAAAAACCGCAATTATGCTTCGTTGAAGTTCATGCTGTTCACCATTGGCGGGTCGCTGGGGTTGCTGTTGGCAACACAGCTGATGGGTGCCGCAACCGGTACGTTTGACCTGACGGAGCTGTATCGCATTTGGCCTCGTTTGCAAACGCTGAATCTGCCGATTGGCTGGAGTATTGGAACGGTGAAGGCAGTCGCTTTTTGGGCGTTTGTGGTGGCGTTTGCGGTCAAGGTGCCGGTGTGGCCGTTTCATACCTGGCTGCCCGATGCGCATACGGAGGCGCCAACCGCTGGTTCGATGATTTTGGCTGGGGTGTTGCTCAAACTGGGCGCTTATGGGTTTTTGCGCCTGGTCTTGCCGCTTTATCCGGCGGAGGCAAAGCAGTTTGCTGGCTGGCTGGCTGGGCTTGCAGCTGCAGCAATTGTGTTTGGGGCATTGGCGGCCTTTGGGCAGCGCGATTTCAAACGTCTGGTGGCGTATTCTTCAATTAATCACATGGGCTTTGTGGTGCTGGCTGTAGCGGCAGCGGCTAAAGCGAGCAATAGCGCTGCAGATGCGCTGAGTGCCAACCTGGCTTTGAACGGAGCTGTGATGCAGATGTTTAGCCATGGGTTGAGCGCAGCGGGCATGTTCTTTCTGGTTGGCGTTATTTATGATCGGACGCATACGCGCGACCTGGAAGAGTTTGGTGGTTTGTATGCGGTGCTGCCGGTGTATGGCTCCGTGCTGATGTTTACGACGATGGGGGCGCTTGGGCTGCCGGGCCTGAGTGGGTTTGTGGCGGAATTCCTGGTGTTGCGCGGCGCCTGGCCGTTGTTGATGGTGGCGACGGCGATCAGTTTGATTGGCTTGTTCTTCACTGGCGCGTATTTGTTGAAAGCGCTATACAAGGTGTTGCAGGGTCCGCTGAATGAACGTTGGGTTGGGAAGTTGAAGGATATGAACCGGCGTGAGCTGGTGGTGATTGCGCCTTTGATGGCGCTGATGTTGGCACTGGGCGTTTGGCCGGCCTGGCTGCTGGAAATGATCAACCGGGCCGTTGCATTGTGGTTTTGAGAGGTGAGTGATGATGTTTCCATTGTTGAGCCTCATCATTTTCATTCCGCTGTTGGTTGGGGTGATCCTGCTCGCCCTGCCTGAAGAGCGGCGCGGCTGGATTCGCGGGCTGGCATTGGTAGGGGCACTGCTGACGCTGGTGTTTTCGTTGGTGGCCTATTTCGGCTACGATGTTTCGGCAGGGGGGTATCAATTTCAGGAGCGGATGCCCTGGCTGCCCGCCTTAGGGATTGGCTATCACGTTGGGGCCGATGGCATCAGTTTGCCGCTGCTGCTGTTGGGTGGTTTGGTGGCAGTGAGCGGGGTGTTGGTGTCTTGGCGGGTGGAGGATCGTCCACGTGAATTCTTCGCCTTCCTGATGTTCCTGGTGGCCAGTGTGCAAGGTGTGTTTGCTTCGTTGGATCTGTTCCAGCTGTTCTTTTTCTTTGAGCTGGCCGTTTTTCCAAAATATTTGATGATTGTGTTATGGGGCTCACCAAAGACGCGCAATTATGGCGGCATGAAGTTGACGCTGTATCTCTTCTTGGGGTCCGTGGTTTCGCTGGTGGCAGCTTTGGCCGTCTATTTTGGGAGCGGTTTGCACACCTTTGATTTGATTGAGTTGCAACAGGCGGGGCTGGCAAAAGATTTTCAGTATTTCTGGTTCCCGTTTTTGTTTATTGGCTTTGCGTTGTTGAGCGGCATCTTCCCGCTGCATAGTTGGGCACCGGATGGACATGTGGCTGCACCGACGGCGATTTCGATGTTGTTGGCAGGGGTGGAGATGAAAGTGGGCGCCTTTGCAGCTTTGCGAATTGCGATTGAATTGCTGCCGGAGGGTGCGCGACAATGGGCCTGGTTAATTTTGTTGCTTGGCACGATGAATGTCGTTTATGGGGCGTTGATTGCCCTGGTGCAAAAAGATTTTAAGTATGTGATTGGTTTTTCGTCCGTCTCGCATATGGGGCTGGTGTTGATGGGGTTTGCAACATTGAATGCTGATGGGTTGTTGGGGGCGGGCATGCAGATGTTTTCGCATGGGGTAATGACGGCGCTCTTCTTTGCCGTGGTTGGGATGGTGTATGACCGCACACACGAGCGCGATATCTCGCGCCTGGGCGGTTTGGTGCAGCGCATGCCTTGGGCTGCGGTTGGCTTCATCATCGGCGGCCTGGTTTCAATGGGGATGCCGGGCTTTTCTGGTTTTGTGGCGGAGTACCCAATTTTCATGGGCGTTTGGCGGGTGCAGCCGGTGGCGGCAGTGGTGGCGGCGTTGGGCATTTTGATTACATCGGGCTATATTTTGCTGGTTGTGCGCCGGGTGTTTTTTGGTGAGTTGCCGGCTGCGCTAGAGCAATCGGGGGGGAGCGGGCGCAAGGTCGGTATGCAGCGGATTGAGGATGTTTCCTGGATGGATAAAGTTGTGATTGGCATGTTGGCGCTGATTATGATTGGTTTGGGCTGGTTCCCGGCGCTGATGACGCCTTGGGTGCAATCCGGTGTACAGGCGGTGCTGGCTGTGTTGGGAGGCGGACAATGAGTGGCAGTGCAACATTTGATGCAAGAATGATTTTGGCGATTTTGCCTGAACTGGGCCTGTTGGTGCTTGCCGGGGTGGCGCTGGTGTTGGATTTGATCTGGCGCGATAAGCGTTGCGGGCGGTTGGCGTTGTATACAGCGGTTGGCACTGCATTGGTGATGGCTTTGAGCCTGATCTTTGCCCGCCCTGGGGAGGAACCTCAGTTCATTTTTGGTGGTATGTTGCGTTTGGATGCAGCTGGGTTTGTGTTCCGTATGTTGTTCTTGAGTGGGGCGATGTTGACCGCACTGTTGGTGATGGGGGACGAAGTATTGTGTGTGCGCGGTGAGTTTTTTGTCTTGTTGCTGGTTAGCACGTTGGGCATGAGCCTGATGGCTGCCGCGGCGGATGTGATGATGCTCTTCCTGGCGATTGAGACGGCTTCGATCCCTTTGTATGTTTTGGCGGGCTTTTATACGGGCAATGCTCGCTCGGTGGAGGCGGGGATTAAGTATTTTCTGTTTGGCGGGCTGACCTCGGCTGTGATGTTGTATGGTTTCAGTTTGCTATATGGCTTGAGTGGGACAACGCGCTTGTATGAGATGTTGGAGCGCTTGCAGTCCGCTCCTGGGACGCTGGTGCCCGGTCTGTTTGCGGTGGTGTTGGTGTTGGCCGGGTTTGGGTTCAAGATTTCAGCGGTGCCTTTCCATTTTTGGGCGCCGGATGTGTATGAGGGGGCGCCTACGCAGGTGGGTGGTTTCCTTTCAACGGCTTCAAAGGCAGCTGGTTTTGCGGTGCTGTTGCGGGTGATGACAACGCTGTTTCCGCAAGTTACACCGGTTTGGACTGTGGCAATCGTTGTGCTGGCGCTGGCAAGCATGTTGGCTGGTAATCTGTTGGCGTTGGCGCAAAAGAACGTTAAGCGTCTTTTGGCTTATTCCTCGATTGCGCAGGCTGGTTATATGTTGGTGGGGGTGGCTGCTGATTCACAGTTGGGGACGAGTGGGGTGGTGTATTATTTGATGGGCTATTTGGTGACGAACCTGGCTGCGTTTGGTGTGGTGCACGTGGTTGGGCAGTCGCTGCGCTCGGATGAGCTGACGGCTTATGATGGGCTGAGCCGACGTTCACCGCGCCTGGCGTTGCTGATGCTGATTGCTTTGCTTTCACTGGGGGGGGTGCCGCCATTTGCGGGGTTCTTTGGTAAGCTGCTGGTGTTTGGTGCGGCTGTGCAGGCAGGGATGTGGTGGTTGGCGTTGGTGGGGGTGCTGACCTCGGTGTTGGCGTTGTACTATTACCTGAATTTGCTGCGGCGCATTTATCAAGAAGCAGCGCCGAAGGATGGCCTGACGGTGCGCATTTCGTGGCCCTGGCGGGTTGCGTTGATTGTATGTGCGTTGGGTGTGGTGACGTTGGGCGTGGTTTATGCACCATGGTATGCCTGGGCGGAACGGGTCGCAACGATGTTGTTCTAAAAACAGGATGAAAAACGTTGTTATTTGTGATTGACTTGCTTTTTCGGGCTATGATATAATTTTCTAGCATGAGCGCGCCAACTCCTCCTTCCCTTTCCAATCGCCAGAAAGTTTTTAACCTTGCGCTGGCGGCGTTGGCTGGGCAAGTGGGCTGCCTGACGCTTTTAATTGTTGCCTTGGCGGTGGGCGGTGGCCTGTGGTTGGATCAACGGTTTGGCTCAAAGCCAGTGTTCACGTTGGGGTTGGTGGTCATCAGCATTCCGGTTTCGCTGGCAGTGATGTTCTTTGTGGCGCGGACGACCATTTCACGCATCCGATCGGGATCGTCTAAGACGGAAGAAAACTCTACGCAGGAGGCAGGCATTGGAAAAAACGGTTAAACGACGGGCGGTGCATCGTTGGTGGGTGTTAGGTTTCATCTTGCTGGGTGTGGCTATTTATATTGCTAGCCTGAGCTTGCCGATGTTGGTGCCGGTGCGTCCGCACATTCAGGTGGCGCCGGAAGCATTGAGCGAGCCTTTTGAGACCCCACTGGGGCAAATGTACATTCCCAATACTTTCCCTACGCTGATTTTGACGGTGTTGATTATTGTCCTGCTGGCCTTTGCTGTGCGGCAGGCGACGCGCCGTGGCGACCTGGTGCCGAAGGGCATTGCGGGGGTGATGGAAGCGGGAATTGAAGTGCTTTACAACTTGAATGAAAGCACGGTGGGCAAACGCTGGGCGGGGGTAGTTTTTCCCTGGTTTGCAACGATTTTCATCTATGTGCTGGTGGTCAACCTGGTTAAGTTGTTGCCGGGCTTTGAAACGATTGGGCTGTTGCACCATTCTGCCGAAGGACATGAGACGCAATTGCTGTTTGGCAATGTCTACACCGTCCTGGCTGCGGAGGCGCATGGCGAAGGGTATGTGGTGACGCCGTTCTTCCGCGCCCTTTCAACCGATTTGAATTTCACCGCGGCGTTGGCGCTCATCTCGGTGGTTGCGACACAGGTGATTGGTTTCCGGGCGCAGAAGTTTCGCTATTTGCTCAAGTTTTTCAATGTCAGCCATTTGTTCTCCAAGCCTTTCTTTGGAGCGATGGATTTTCTGGTTGGGCTTTTGGAGCTGATTTCTGAGTTCGCCAAGATTCTGTCGTTTGCCTTCCGGTTGTTTGGAAATATGTTTGCCGGCATGGTGTTGGTGGCATTGATTGGGTCGTTGATCTTCTTGCCGGTGTTGAATTCGTTGTTACCGGCAATGGTGGTGATGTTTGAGTTTTTCATTGGCCTGATTCAGGCATTTGTGTTTGGCATGTTGACGATGGTGTTCATGGCGCAAGCTACGCAAGGGCATGGCGATGAAGAGCATCACGAGTAAAAATTTCTAATCATTTGAGGATACGAGGAGGAAGGTTCCATGGCAGGTGATATTGTTGAAGCAGCAAAATTCATTGGTGCGGGCCTGGCGATGATTGGTGCAGCAGGCGCTGGGATTGGGATTGGCCTGAGCGTGCAGGGTGCCTTGGAAGGGATGGCGCGCAACCCGGATTCTTATGGCAACTTGTTGACCAACATGATTTTGGGGATTGCGTTCTCTGAAGCCATTGCAATTTATTGTTTGGTGATCGCGTTCTTGATGCTGTTCGTTCTTTAATCTGACGGCGCAAAACAAAAAAGGAGGCGGCATTGGAAAAACTGGGGTTGAACCTGGGTTTCTTATTGGGGCAAATTATTGCCTTTGGGATTGTATTCATCACGCTGCGAGCTTGGGTGTATGTGCCGTTGGTGGCTTTGCTGGAAAAGCGCCGTCAGGCGATTGCGCAAGGCGTAGAGGATGCCCGAATTGCGGCAGAGGCGCGCGCCAATGCAGAGAAAGAGGCAGAGCGAATTGTGGCGGATGCGCAAACGAAGGCCGCGCAGGTGATGCGTGAGGCTTCGGAGCGCGCGGAAGGGGTGGCCTTGGAGATTAAGGCCGCTGCAGAGAAAGAGGCAGGCAAGGCGCGCGAGCAGGCTTTGGCCGAAGTGCAAGAAGAGCGCACGCGCATGTTGGGTGAATTGCGCAATCAGGTGATTGTTTTGGCTATGGCAGCAGCGCAGAAGCTGGTTAGCGAAACGCTGGACGAGAAACGCCAGCGCGCACTGTTGGAGGAATTCTTCTCTGGGGTGCGCGGCGGCAAAGTGGTGGTGCTGGAAGGGCAAACGTTGACCGGACAGACCGCCGAAGTGACAAGTGCTTTGCCGTTGACGGAGGCTGAGCAAGAAGCGGTGCGGAAAGACTTAAATTTGGGTGGCACTGCTGAGGTAGCTTTTCGGGTTGACCCGTCCATTTTGGGCGGGGTGGTGGTGCGGGTTGGCGACCGGGTGGTAGATGGCTCGGTTGCTGGCAAGCTGCAAGCTTTGCGGCAGAGTTTGCACTAAGCAACATTGTGGTTTATTGGCCCCGTCTGAGTTTTTTCAGGCGGGGCTTTTTGTTTGTGGCAGAATTGTCCTGTTTTTGCGGTACAATTGCTTCAATTTTGAAGAGAGAAGGATGCGTGATGAAATACACGAAACCTTTAGTGCAGTTGAGAGAGCGTTTGGGGGATGCAGTCCTTGGCGGAGAAGCAGGCGAGGGTGTGGCAAGCGGCGTGACGCTTGATTCGCGCCTGGTGCAGCCCGGGGATGTGTTTGTGGCCCTGAGCGGGGGGAATGCAGATGGTCATCGCTTTATTCCGATGGCGGTGGCGCGCGGGGCGGTGGCGGTGGTGGGCAGTCAGCCGGCAGCGGAGTTTGCTGGTTTGTCCGTGCCCTATTGGCAGGTGGCTGATGGGCGTTGGGCGCTGGCACAGCTTTCGGCAGCGTTGTTTGGTGATCCGGCTCGGCATTTGACCATGGTGGGCGTGACGGGGACGGATGGCAAGACAACGACCTGTACGCTGTTGCATCGCATGTTGCTGGCGGCGGGGATCCGTGCCGGGTTAATTTCGACGGTCAGTGCGGTGATTGGTGAACAGGAATTGGATACGGGCTTTCACGTGACGACGCCCGAGGCGCCGGATGTGCAGCGTTATTTGGCTGAGATGGTGTCGGCGGGGTTAACGCATGTGGTCTTGGAAACGACTTCGCATGGCCTGGCTCAGCAGCGGGTGGGGGCGTGCGAGTTTGATGTGGCGGTGGTGACCAACATCACGCATGAGCATTTGGATTATCATGGTAGCTATGAAGCGTATCGGGCGGCCAAAGGATTGCTGTTTGAGCAGCTTGAGCGGACTTTGCCCAAACCGCAAGGCAATCCGCGCCTGGCAGTTTTGAATCACGATGATGCTTCATTTGAGTATTTGCAGCAGGTCAGCACTGGGCGGAATGTCTCTTATGGCATTGACGCTATGCAGGCAGATGTGCGCGCCGAGGCGGTGCAATTCTTGCCGCAGGGGATGCGCATGGTTGTCGTTGGGCCGGGATTTCGGCAGCCGTTGCAAACGAACCTGGTGGGGGCATTCAATCTTTCCAATGTGCTGGCGGCTTTTTCGGCAGCGGTGCTGGGTCTGGGCCTGGATCCTCAGGTTGCGGCTGATGGGGCAGCAATGTTACAAGGGGTGCCGGGGCGGATGGAACGCCTCGATTTGGGTCAGGACTTTACGGCGGTGGTGGATTTTGCGCATACGCCGAATGCTTTGCAGCGGGCATTGGAGGCTTTGCGTCCGTTGACGCGCGGGCGGTTGATTGCAGTGTTTGGTTCAGCAGGCTTGCGCGACCGTGCCAAGCGGCGCATGATGGCTGAGGTTTCAGCGCGTTTGGCAGATTATACGATTTTGACTGCGGAGGACCCGCGCACCGAGTCGTTAGAGGATATTCTGGATGAGATGGCGGGGGCTGCTCGGGCTGCTGGTGCCGTAGAGGGCAAGACGTTTTGGCGCGTAGCTGATCGCGGGGAGGCGATTCGCCGTGCTGTATGGATGGCGGAGCCGGGAGACTTGGTGGTGGCGTGTGGCAAGGGGCATGAGCAGTCCATGTGCTTTGGCAACGTTGAGTATGCCTGGGATGATCGCGTGGCAATGCGCAGCGCATTGGCTGAACGGCTGGGTGTTCCCGGGCCGGCAATGCCTTATTTGCCAACACAAGGCGGCGAGCCGCTGGGCAAGTAGATGACTGCGTTTTCGTCTTGATAGGCTTTGCACCAATTGGTGCTTTCCGATAGGGCTCGATCGAGCAGGGGCTGAGTGTGTGGATCGAGCAGGACGATGCGCGCTCCGGTTGCCTGGAGTTTTTCTTGCCACCCTGGGGTGGCGTTGCTGATGGCGAGATAGTCTTGCCAGTGTTCGGTGCTGTAAAGATGAAAGCGCGTATCAATCCATACGGGGCGGTTGGGGGCAGCATAAATCAGGTAGCTGCCGAAGACATATTCGTTCCAGATCGGCCCGGGCAGTTCGGGGTGTTGTTCAAGCCAGGCCGTTGCAGCAATTGGGGTGTTGCTGGAAAAGGTGGGCGGGGATTCTTTCCACCAGTTTTGGCGCAGGCCGGGCAAAAGCCCTACGGGCAAGAGGGTGAAGAACAATAAAAACGCCAGGTTGAGGCGGCGCAGGCGCGGCGCTATGACTGCTGGGCTGTCTTCGGGCAGCCAGGCGCTGAGCAAACGGGCGCTGACCAGGGCCAGAATGACCAGGCACCAAACAACGTAGCGCGTGCCGCTGAGGGCTAACCAGCCCAGCGCAAGCAACCAGGCCCATTGGGTGAGGTTGAGACGGCGTGAGGAGAAGGATGCCAACGGAGCAAGCAGCAGCAGCCAGGCAAAGAACAGGTTCATTTGCCAACCCTGATTGGTTGGAGGTGCCCATTCCTGGCTGAAGAGATTGGCGCTTAGGTTGGGGAAGCGAATGGCTTCGACCCATAGCAAGGGGCCGCGCGGGTTGAGGCAAACGGCCAGGGCGGCGATGAGCAGTGCCAGAAAGAGCGTGCGGCGTTGCGCTTTGTCGCTGGTCAGCAGTGCCAACCCGCCCAGCACAAAGAGCAGCAAAAACGAGCTGTGTAGATTGGCCCAGAGCCAGGCCAGGCCAATCAGCCAAAAGATGTTGCGCGTGGGGCGATTTTGATGCTGTACCAGCAGCCAAAGGGTTAGGCCGAAGAGTGGGTAGGCAAATAGCTGCGGACGGATGGCCCAGTTGTTTGCGCCTGCAAGGGCGGCCAGCAAAGTCAGCAGGCTTGCCAACCAGGGGCGAGCGCCATTTTGGCGGCAAAGAAACCAGAGCATGGTTGCCAGGCCGCCGACCGTCAGGCCGCGCAGTAAGACGATGGCGGTTGGGCCGCCAGCGCGATAGGCCAGGGCAAACAAGACGGCGGAAAGCCAGGCCGGGTTGTTGGCAGGTTGTCCGGAGGCAGGCAGGCTGTACGTTTCGATGGTGGGCAGGTTGCCGTTGTTGAGGATGTCCTCTCCAAGGCGCAGATACCACCAGAAGTCATTGGGCAGGATGGGAAGAAGGAAGGCAATGGCGAGGATGAGCAATAGCGCCAGGCCCAACCAGGGCAGGTCGGGGCTGGATTTGCGAGAGGAAAGAGAGAGGGATGGGCTCATGAGAAAAAATCGCCGGATGTGCTGGAGGCACACCCGGCGAAAGGGACAATTTTAGCGACGCCCGCCGGAGCGGTAATCACCACGATCACGGTTGCCACCGGAACGATTGCCACCGCTGTTGGGACGACCGCCACTGCCGCCAGGGCGACCACCGCCGCCACTTGGGCGACCGCCACCGCTTCCACCGCCGCGTGGGCCACGGTCGCGTTCTTGGGCTTCTTCCAGCGTCCAACCTTCCAGGACGGCCTGACGTGACAGGCGAATCTTGCCGCTGCTGTCAATGTCGGTGATCATCACGGAGATTTCATCGCCTACTTGCACCACATCGGCAACGGACTCGACGCGCTCGCTATCCAATTGCGAGATGTGTACCATGCCATCTGTGCCGGGCAAAATTTCAACAAATGCGCCAAAATCGGTGATGCGGACAACTTTGCCGGTGTAGATGCGTCCCAGGATGGGAACTTCGATGACGCTTTCAATGCGCTCGCGGGCTGCTTCGGCGCTCGCTCCATCCACCGATGAGATGTAGACCGAGCCGTCTTCTTCGATGTCAATCTTGACGCCGGTTTCTTCTTGCAAAGCACGAATGTTCTTGCCGCCAGGACCAATGATCGCACCGATTTTGTCAACCGGGATCTTGATGATGGTAATGCGCGGCACATGGGGCTTGAGTTCTGGGCGCGGGGCGGGCAAAACGGCCAACATTTGGTCGAGGATCGAAAGACGGGCCACACGTGCCTGTTCCAACGCTTGCGCCATTAATTCGGCAGTGATGCCTTTGATCTTGATATCCATTTGCAAGGCGGTGATGCCAGAGGTTGTGCCGGCGACTTTGAAGTCCATATCGCCCAGGTGATCTTCCATGCCCTGAATGTCGGTCAGAATGACGGCTTTGTCATCTTCTTTGATGAGGCCCATGGCAACACCGCTGACGGGGGCTTTGATCGGCACACCGGTATCCATCAGGGCCAGGGTTGAGCCGCAAACGGAACCCATTGAGGAAGAGCCGTTGGAGGATAGCACTTCGGAAACAAGGCGCAGGGTGTAAGGGAATTCGGACAGGGGCGGGATGACCGGCACAAGGGCCCGTTCGGCCAGCGCGCCATGACCAATTTCACGGCGTGATTGACCGCGCAGCGGTTTGACTTCGCCGGTGCAGTAAGGCGGGAAGTTGTAATGGTGGATGTAGCGTTTGGTTTCGATTGGGGTCAGGTTGTCCAGTTCCTGGGCCTCGCTTGGCGTGCCAAGGGTGGCCATGGTCAGCACCTGAGTTTCGCCGCGCGTGAACAGGCCAGAGCCGTGGGCACGTGGGCTGATGCCGACTTCGCACCAGATGGGGCGAATTTCGGTCAGGGTGCGGCCATCGGGGCGAATGCCCTTATCAAGGATGCGGCGACGAACAACGCGCTTTTCAACTTCGCCAAAGGCTTGCTTGATCTCAGCTGCGGTGGGCAGCACAGCATCTGCCGGGGCATCTGCTGGCAGCATTTCGGCCAAGATTTGGTTTTGCAAGGCGTCAATTTGTGAATAAAGCTCAGCTTTGGTGTGCGGTGCATCGAGGGCAGCTTCCAGTTCGGGGGCAACGCGTTGAGCAATGGTTTCAACCAGGGCTGGATCGAGTGGGGAGGTGGTGATTTCGCGCTTGGCTTTGCCTACTTCAGCGGCCATCTTTTCTTGCAGGTCAATGATCGGTTGCATGGCCTGGTGTCCAAAGAGCAGTGCCTGAAGCATGTCGCTTTCGGGAATTTCGTTAGCGCCGCATTCAACCATCAGGATGGCATCGCGCGTGCCGGCCATGCGCAGATCCAGGTCAGACAGGGCCATTTGTTCGAAAGTGGGGTTGGCAATGAATTGGCCTTCGATGCGGGCCACGCGAATGCCAGCGATGGGGCCAGCCCAAGGAATATCTGAAACCATCAGGGCGCCGGAGGCGGCGTTGATGGCAAGGATATCGAGCGGGTTTTCGCCATCTGCGGAAAGCGAGAACAGGATTACCTGTACCTCGTTGCGCATGTTTTGATCAAAGAGCGGGCGAATAGGGCGGTCGGTCAGGCGGGCGACGAGGATTGCATCTTCGCCGGGGCGGCCTTCACGGCGGAAGAACGAACCGGGAATGCGTCCGCCGGCATAGAGACGTTCTTCGTATTCAACACTGAGGGGCATGAAGTCAATGCCTTCGCGCACCGTTTCAGACATGGTGGCTGCGGCAAAGACGATCGAATCACCCAGGCGACAGGTCACAGACCCACCAGCCTGACCGGCCAGTTTGCCGGTTTCAAAGGTAAAGGTACGGCCACCCACTGTGGTCGTATAGGTATAAGATTGGGGTTGCATAGTTTCCCTTTTCGCTTTCGTCCTTTACCCGGTTAGGGACTGAAAATCGGCGAGACAAGACGTTCTCTACAATTTTCAATTCCCAACCTTGGGCAAAGGAAAGGATGTGGGCTGTCCGGCGGCTTTGCGCCGGACAGCAGTTGAACGAATGATTAGCTGCGCTGACGCAGTCCAAGCCGTTCGGCCAGGGCGACGAAGCGACCGTAGTCGGTGCGGCGCAGATAGGCCAAAAGGCGGCGGCGCTGTCCAACGAGCTTGAGCAAACCACGGCGCGAGCTTTCATCGTGTTTGTTGCTGCGCAGGTGTGTGGTCAGCTGCTCAATGCGCTTGGTCAGGATGGCAATTTGCACTTCGGGAGAACCGGTATCACTTTCGTGACGGTGGTAGTTCTCGATTAATTGCGTTTTTACTTCCTTTGCAAGAGGCATGACGTCTGCTTTCTCCTTTCTAGAATTTCGGCAGGTCTCCATGCGGGTAGCACAAGCCACCGGCAGGTCTAGTCCGTGGGTCAGATTATACCACAGTTTTGGTGGGATTTTGCGCTGTCTGTAGAGACTTTTGGGCAAGCCATTGCTGACGAAGGAGGAGAAAAATGGACGCATATCCAAAAAGGTGGATGAGCAAGCCACCGGTTAACAGCCAGCGGTCAATTTGGATGAGGAAAAGGCCGAATAACAGCCAGGTTACCAGGCGGCGGTCAAAGCGTCGCCAGGCTGCCCAGATGAGCAGGGGTGCGATGAAGAAGACGTAATGATGATACCAGAGGACGCCGGGAGATAGCGTCATGCTCAGGGTGGCGATGATGAAGAGCGGTTCGCGCGCTTGTGCTTTTCGGGTAAGCCAGGCGCTGAGCAGGGTGCAGCCGAGTAACAGCAGGGCGGCGCCGCGCTGAATGGCTGCGGTGGCAGAGGACAAATCGAGAGCGAGAAAAGTCTGAGCAAAAAAGGTCACTTTGCTGCCAAAACCCTGAGCGTTCCAATCTGCGGGAGGGGCATAGTTGGCGAGCGCTTGCAGCGCAGCAGGGTAGTGCAAATAGGGCTGAAAGCCATAGCGGAGCCCAGCAATCAAACAAAGCAGGGCGCATATGCCGGCGGTGTAGGCCAGCATGCGCCAGCGTTTTTGGCGCAAAGGTAAGATGAGGAGATAAAGAGGGCTTACTTTGACCAGAATGGCGATGCTGATGGCCAGGGCAGCTGCGAATGGATGGAAATGATCCTCGTCCGTCCACAAGAAGAGTAAGAGCATTCCCAAGGCGGGCAACAGGTTGACTTGCCCGGCTTGTTGCAATTCCAAAAACGGGGCAAAGCCAAAGGCCAACAACCAAACGGCAGGGAGATATTGTGAGGGGATGGCGTAGCGCTTTTGGATGCGGTTTAGGATGAGTAGCAGCAAGCCGATGTTGGTCAAAAGCACGGCGGATAGTTTGAGGCTGCGGGCGCTGATGTTGGCAAAGGGTTCAATCCAGAGCAGGGCTGGCAGGGGGTAGACAAAGGAAGAGCCGGGGGTGAGTGCGGTTTGATAGGGGTTGAGACCGGCGCGCACAGCGTGCAGCGCGTTTTCATAAATACCAAAATCGTAAAACAAATTGGGGGCGCTGAGGAAGAAGGTGAGTTGAGTGTTCAGCCCAAAGAGCAGGTATAGGGTCAGGAATGCGCTGAAAAGCAGGCGGAGGGAACGGCGAGAGAGGCGCAGAGGGGACATGGCGGCTTTCAGCTGTTGGTGGAAGTGAGCATGGGGCGCAGGCTGTTTTGGGCCGCGGGAGGAATCTCGGGCAGCAGACGACGCACCAACCGTTGTAAATTGCTGGTTGGGTGACTCGATAATATTTGGCGTAGGAAATAGGTCGTTTCGGTGGCGGAGCGTTGGAAGAGGCTCAGTAAGGCAGTGGATAGGTCGTTGTGCAGGTCGGGGGGGCTTTGTGGCAAGATTTGGCTGAGTAGGGAGTAGATGCCAGGAAGGTTGACGAATTCGGGATCGTTGACAAGTGGTGGAATGGCGCGCAAGGTCAGCGATTGCGTGATGGGGTTGTTGATCCAGTCGTTCAGCAGAGCAAGCCAGCGTTCGGGCATTTGGCGTCGCAGATTCAGACTGCCGCGTTCCAGCAAGGCAGCTTGCAGAGTGGGTTCTGCTTCTTCTAAAAGCCAGGTTTGGAGGAGATTCAACACGGCTTCTGGTGGGGTGAGCGGGGTGTGACCAAGGATGAAGGTGGCAAGCAGGCGCGGTTCGAGGTAAGTTTGTTGCCAGAGCGCTTCGGCAGCCGGCAAGGCAGCGCTTGGGTTCTGTTCAATCCAGCTGTTGAGGGCGATTTCAATTTGGCGCAAAACCAGAGTCGGGACGCGGTAAGCTGGGGTGAGGATGGGGGCGGCAATGGCCTGGCCGGGGCGGTAAGAGGGGTCCGCACAGCTTTCAAGCAGGTCGGTGAGGGCGCGGCCAAACTCAGCGGGACGGGTGTAAAGCCAGGCCAACTGATCGAGCTGGGCCTTCAGACGGTTGAGCTGAATGGCCGGCATGGTTGCCCCAACCGTTTAGTAGGCGCGAGCAAAGTAGGCTTTTTCGTGCGCCGGTTGGCCGCAATAGATGCAGCGGCCACTGCTTTCGGGCTGGTCAAATGGAATGCAGCGTGTGGTGGCTTTGGTGTCTTCTTTGATGTGCGCTTCGCATTCAGGGTTGCCGCACCACCAGGACAGTGCCCAACCGTGTTGAATCACCTCTTTGAATTCGTCGTAGTCTTTCGGGTCGTAGGTGTTGCGGTCGCGGAAAGCTTCGGCGCGTTCATATAGGTTGGCATGAATCTCGGTCAATAACTCGGCGATTTGTCCAACGATTTGATCTTGTGATAGGGAGGTCTTGCCCTCGCGTCCGGGTTTGTCGCGGCGAGCAGCCATGACGGTGCCTTTTTCTACGTCTTTGGGGCCGATTTCCAGGCGGATGGGGACACCACGCATCTCCCAGTCGTTGAATTTAAAGCCAGGGGTGACTTCGGTGCGGTCATCTACCTTGACGCGGAAGGATGTGCTCAATTCTTGACGCATGCGTTCGACGACCGGCATGACTTTGGCCTGTTCGGCGTCATTGCGGAAGATGGGGACAATGACAATTTGATAGGGCGCCAGGCGAGGCGGGAGGATGAGGCCTTGATCATCGCCGTGTGTCATAATGATGGCACCAATCATGCGGGTGGAAACGCCCCAGGAAGTTGTCCAGCAATATTGTAGCTGATTGTTGGCGTCAAGATATTGAATATCGAAAGCTTTGGCAAAGTTTTGGCCAAGGAAGTGAGAAGTGCCAGACTGTAAGGCGCGCGTGTCGCCCATCATCGCCTCAATGGTGTACGAGTCAACCGCGCCGGCAAATTTTTCGGTGCTGCTTTTTCGCCCCGGCACGACAGGGATGGCGGCATCATCAATGGCAAAATCTGTATAGACATTGAGCATGCGCAAGGTTTCTTCGCGGGCTTCTTCGGCGGTGGCATGAGCGGTGTGACCTTCTTGCCAGTAGAATTCCAAGGTGCGCAGGAAGAGCCGGGTGCGCATTTCCCAGCGGACGACATTGCCCCATTGATTAATCAGAACGGGCAGGTCACGATAAGACTTGATCCATTTTGAGTACATGTAACCAATGATGGTCTCGGAGGTGGGGCGCACGACCAGCGGTTCTTCCAATGTTTCGCCGCCGCCAACTGTGACAACCGCTAATTCGGGTGAGAAGCCCTGAACATGTTCTTTTTCTTTTTCAAGGAAGGACATGGGGATGAAGAGTGGAAAAGCAGCGTTGACGTGACCGGTGGCTTTGAAGCGCCGGTCCAGTGATTGTTGGATGTTTTCCCAAAGAGCCCAACCGTAGGGGCGTACGACCATGCAGCCGCGCACAGGAGCATAATCGGCCAATTCGGCACGTTGAATGACCTGGTTATACCATTCAGAATAGTTTTCGGAGCGGGAGGGCAGTTTTTCGTCAGCCATGTTTTTTTCCTGATTCTTGAGGGATAAGGCCGTTTCAGGCCAGGGCAGCAACAGCCTCTTCGACTGTGGCAACATATTGGAGTTTGGCCTGGTCATGGTCGGCAATATAGCCGGGCATCGATTCAATGAATGTGGCAAAGGTGGTTCGCCAGCCGTGACCAATGAGGATGAGGGGGCGAGCGGAGATGGAGGCAATGATGAGCCGATTCCAGGTGAGGGCGATTTCAACCAGGGTGCCAACCCCGCCGGGAAGCGCAAGGGCAGCTTCTCCGTTGGTGATGAGTGTGTCGAGCCGTTCTTGCAGCGTCTGACAGCGCCATTCTTCCTTGACCCAGGGGTTGGCGCGCACAGGTCGCCAGGCTTCAATTTCTGCGCAGGTGACGCCGATAACATGCCCGCCAGCTTCAGCGGCACCGCGCGAGACGGCTTCCATGGTGCCGATGTAGCCGCCGGTGAGGACGGTGTGCCCTGCCTGGGCCAGAAGTTGCCCAAGGCGCTGGGCTTCTTGATAGGCGGGGCTGTTGGGTTGTGGGTTGGCGCTGCCAAAAACGGTGATTTTCATGTGGGCTTATTTTACCGCAGAATCCCATTCACGCCGGTAATTTTTTTGCAGTTTTTGCAGAATTGCCTGTTCTAAATCAATATCGGAAATATAGGCCAGTTGTAGCAGATAAAGGGCTACGTCGGCCAGTTCTCCCGCAAGAGCGTCTGTGTCGTTGCTATTTTCGCTCCATTGAAAGTGTTCCAAAACTTCGGCAGCTTCCAGGTTGAGAGAAATGGCAATGTTGCGCGGTGTTTGCGGTCGTTGGCTGTTGGGCTGATACCAGCCTTTGGCGGTAACGAAGGCTTGCATGGCTTGGGTGAGTTCTTTAAGTTGCATGAGGAAGTTCCTGTTTGAAAAAGGTTTTGCTGAAGAGCCAGAGGCACCAAAGGGCATAGAGGGCCAGGCGGAGTTCATCGGCCAGGTTGGGGGCCGGTAGGAGTTTGGCCAGGGCGAAAATGATCCATGAGCCGCAAATGCCGATGAGCAGAAAAAGAGGGATGGGACGCGAGCGCCAGGAGGGCTGTGTGAGCAACCAAAAGAAAAAAGGCAGCAAGAAAGCGATTTGGGCGTAAGCGACGTTGCGTGGGTGCAGCAGGTAGGCGCACAGCCCTAGCCAGGCAAGTAGCACGGGCAGAGGAAGGCGGTTTTGTTGCCAGAGGCGCAGCAGGAAAAGCCCGACCCAGATGCTGAGCAGGGCCAGCAAGCTTGTGACAAGGATTGTGATCAGCGGAGGGAAGCTGCTGCGCACCAGGAAGAGCAGCATCGGCAACGTGTGCATGTAGTTGGCATAGCGGGCAATCCGTTCTAACCAGAGTGAGGGCCAGCCGGGGACAAGCATAAAGGAGAGCAACAGCAAACTGATGCTTGTGATGATAAAACTCAAGCCCAGCGTCCAGAGGCGTTTTTTCAGGGTGTAGAGTGCGATGAAGAGCAGATAGAGGACGATGAATTGTGGCTTGATGGTTGTCCAGGCCAGCAGGGCGCCCAGCACAATTTGAATGGCGGTGCTGTGATGATTGCCAAAGACAACGATGGCAAAAAATATCAGCAGAATGGCGCTGATGAGGATGACAAAATTGCCGAGCAGCAGGCCAAAGGTGACGGGGAAGAAGGTCAGGACGATTGCCATGAGCGGGATGGCGCGAGTGGGTTGGGTAGCGTAAAGGGCGCTGACCAGGGTGAGGAAGCAAAAGGCAAGCCAGAAGGCTTGTGCCCAGTCGAATGGCAATAGGGCAAAGGGCAGGGTGGGCAGAAGAGCGTAGGGTGGGTAGGCAAAGCCCATTTGGTCGTCTTCTGGCCCAGCAAGGCGACGCATGATGCCCAATTGACTCTGGATGGCAACGGTTTCGTCGTATGGGTTTTGGCCTTGTAAGACGCGTTGCCCGGCCAGCCAAAAGGTGTAATAATCCATGCCAATGGTGTTGTCACGCAGGGTGAGGTGAATCAAGCTGGCAAACAGGATGAGCAGCAATAAAAGGAAAAACACCAGGATGATGGTGCGTAGGGCGGGGCGATGTGCCAGTGCAGTTTCGATTCGTTGACTTAGCGAAGACGGAGTAGCCATATGAGCCATGCCAGGTAGAGAAAAATTGGCCAGACATCTGCAGGGGCGTATGAGAGGCCTAACGCAAAGGCGACCCAGCCGCCAAGCCACAGCAACCCCCACCACATGCGGCGGGGGCGCGTTCGTGTGGTATTCGCGGCCCAAATGGCAAAAGGTAGCAAGAACACAACTTGTTCATAGGCCATGCCATGCAAGTGAAAAAGGAAAGTGACCAGGCCAGCCCAGGCAAAGAGGTGGAAAGCCGGGCGCTGATTGAGAAAAAAGGCGCGCCCCAGCCAGAGGCTGATGAGCAGGCATAGGACGGCGCTGAAGATGAGCAGGCCTGTTTGGGCGCTGGAAGGGAGAAATGCGAAAGCCAGGGTAATGACTGGCCTGCTTTGCACGTAGATGGCATATTCGCTCAGGCGTTGCAGCCAAAGGGCTGGCCAATTGGGTGCCAGCAACCAGCCCAGCCCAGCCCAAAGCAGACCGCCGCCGAATAGACCGGATAGCAGTGGCCATAGGCGGCGGCGAAAGATGACAAGCAAGGCAAAGAGCAAGAAAGCCCAGGAAAATTGGGGCTTGATTGTTGTCCAGGCGAGCAAGATGCCGTATAACACCTGTGTGCGCGGTGAGGGCGTTTTTTCGATGCAGAAGCGATAAAAGGTTAGAAAGATGAGGCTGAGGACGATGGAAAAGTTGCCGAGCAGTAGACCGAAAGTGACCGGATAGAAAAAGATCAAGGAGACAGGCAGCCAGGCCGGGGCGCTGCGAAAGCTGATGCGCCAAATGGTCAGCAGGGCCAATAACAGGCAGGATAGCCAGGCAGCTTGGGCCCAATCGAATGGCAACCAGAGGATGGGCAAGAGGGTCAGCAGGCTGTAGGGCGGGTAGGCAAAAGCGAGTTGATCTTCGCCGGGCTGGGCGGGGCGGCCCAAAATGCCAAGTTGGCTTTGTAGTGTGACTTCAGCGCTGTAGGGGTTTTGGCCTTGTAAGGCGGCGCGGCCAGCAACCCAAAAGGTATAAAAGTCAGCACCCAGAGCATTGTCGCGGGTGATGGTGTGTATGCCAACGGTTAGGGCGATGAACAGTGCCGTCAGGAAGAGGAACGTTTGGGCAAAACGAGACATTTTAGGCAGAGGGGAAGGCGCGATGCAGCACGTTGAGGGCAATTTGTGCTGAGCGACGTTGCTCTAATTGCCAGCCGGGTTCTGTGACCATGCGGCGCAGATGGGCACGGATGGCGGTTTGCTCCGCTGCGGATAGGGAGGCAAAAGCGGTGCAGATTTGTTGTTCCTGACGGGAAAGCAGAGCATCCCAAAGGACGGTAAGAAACTGAGAATCATCTGACATGGGTTGATTATACCAAAGGTGAAAAGAAATCGCCCGCTGCACTGGGTGTAGCGGGCGAAAAAAGGCAATCGAGAGAAGAATTATTCTTCTTCTTTGCGGGCGGCAAGCTCTTTTTGGTGAGCGGCGACGATGTCAGCGGTCAGGTGCGGCGGGACGATTTCGTAATGGTCAAATTCCATGCTGAAGATGCCGCGGCCACCGGTGATGGAGCGTAGTTGGGTGGTATAGCGCAACATTTCTGCCAGCGGGACGTGTGCCGTGACAACCGAACGGCCATGCTCTGTTTCCATGCCCTGAACACGGGCGCGGCGGCTGTTCATGTCGCCCAAAACATCGCCCATGTTGGCTTCGGGAACGGTGACGCGGACAAGCATGATGGGCTCAAGCAAAACGGGGCCAGCATCTTTGAAGGCCAGCTTGAAGGCTTCGCGTCCCGCGATTTCAAAGGCGACAGGCTTTGAGTCCACCGGGTGTTCTTTACCGTCATAAACGGAGACTTTGACGCCAAAGACCGGGTAGCCGGCCAGCACGCCTTCTTTCATCACGCCTTGAATGCCTTTGGTGATGGAGTTGGCATAACTTTGTGAGATGGCGCCGCCAAAGACATCCCAAGTAAAGTCAAAGTCTTTGTCAGAAATCGGTTCAATGCGCAGGGCCACTTCGCCAAATTGACCCGAACCGCCGCTTTGCTTTTTGTGACGATAGGTCGCTTCGCCTTTGCGGGTGATTGTTTCTTTGTACGATACTTTGGGTTCTTCGATCAACAAGCCAACTTGCAGGCGGCTTTCAGCGCGGCGGATGACAACTTCGATGTGCTGATCGCCCATTCCTTGTAGGATGGTTTGGCCGGTGGCGGGGTCCATGTACCAGGAGAGGGTCATGTCTTCTTCGCAGAGCCGAGTGAGCGATGGGCTAATCTTGGCCGAGTCGGCCTGTGTCTTGGGCGAAACAGCCACGCGGTAGAGGGCATTGGGATATTCTGGCACGGGCAGGGTGACGGGATGGGAGCGGTCGCAGAGGGTGTTGCCCGTTGATGTTTCAGATAGCTTTGGCACAACCGCAATGTCGCCGCTGTGAATGGCTTTGGCCGGGATGGTTTCTTTGCCGCGCGGAATGTTGACACTGCCCACGCGTTCTTCCATATTTTTGGTGGAGTTCCATACGCGCGAATCTGAGGTGAACACGCCTGAATAGACGCGGAAGAAGGTTTGTTTGCCAACAAAGGGATCAGCGGTTGTTTTCCAGACGTAGGCAACCAGTGGGCCAGCATCGGAGGGTTCGAGGGTTTCTTCGCCGTTTTTGCCTTGGGCAATGACGCCGCCAGCTTCGGCGGGCGAGGGCAGAAGGGTGAGAATGGCATCCAGTAGGGGGGCCAGGCCGATTTCGGAGCCACCGGCGGCGACGAGAACGGGGATGAAGGTGCCGGCGCGCATGGTGTTGCGCAGGCCGCGCAGAATCTCTTCCGTGGTCAGCTCACCTGCCTCAAAATATTTTTCCATCAGGGCATCTTCGCCTTCCGCGGCGGCCTCAACCAGTTTGATGCGCGCTTCTTCGGCGGCGCTTTGGTATTCTGCTGGAATTTCAACAGCAGTTTTGCCATCTCCCTTGTAGGCTTTCATCGTCAGCAGGTCAATCACGCCCTGAAATGCTGCTTTTTCGCCCCAGGGGAGCTGAATGGGCAGCAGGCGCACATCGCTGCTGTATTCTTGAACGGAGGCGAGGGCCTTTTGAAAGTTGGCATTTTCGCGTTCCATCTTGTTGATGATCATCAGGCGGGGCAGTTTGAAGCGGTCACAATAGCTCCAGGCGATTTCTGTGCCAACTTCAAGCCCGGCCACGGAATCTACCAGCAGAATGGCGCTATCGGCCACGCGCAGCGCAGAAATGACTTCGCCGATGAAGTCGTTGTAGCCGGGGGTGTCAAGCAGGTTGATCTTGACGCCTTTGTACTCGATCGGGATGACCGACGTGTAGAGTGAAATGCCACGCCGAACTTCTTCTTCATCGAAGTCAGAAGCGGTGGTGCCGTCTTCAACTTTGCCCAAGCGGGTGGTAGCGCCGGTGAAATGCAGCAGGGCTTCTGCCAGCATGGTTTTGCCTGCGCTGCCGTGAGAGGCCAGGGCAACATTACGGATGGAATCGGATGTGTACTCTTTCATGAAAAAACCCTTCTATAGGAAGATGGTAATAAGCCGAAGTCTTATTTTAAGGGAAGATGGTATTCTTGTCAAAAGTTTTGTGCAAAAAAACTTTTCGACAAACTGTGTTATTATACCATATTGGAAGATTGAAAGCTAAATTTTCTTGACAGTTTAACGGCTTTTCGTATACTGAAGTGTAAGATGATTTTTTCATAGACGAGATGAGAGAATGAAGCGCGAGACGTTGTTCAATATTTTGACGATTTTTGTGTTGGTCGCGACGGTGGTTGTGGCGTTGGTGTTGCTTTCGATTTTTTCCAACCCCAACTCAGCCTTGAATCCGTTCCGCCCGCCGACGTTGCCGCCAACGTTGGTGCTGCCAACGGCTACGCCTACCCAGAAACAATTGCCGCCAACCTGGACGCCAACGGTGCCTGCTTCACAGCCGCGCTCGTTTTTGCCTGATTCGACGCCGATGCCATGATGATGCAGAAGTTGGTTGGGGCGTTGGCGTTGTTGGTGGTGTTATCGGGATGCAGTTTTGAACCTCCAACGATGGGGCCAACAGCGACCGCAGAAGCGGAGTTGACGCCTTGCGCTTTTGTTTGGGCAACGCATTCGCTTGAGCAGGAAACAGCAGCTGCGCAGGCGCGTTTGGCTGAGGCGGGGTTGGAGGATGTGAATGTGCAGCTTGTTGCATTTGGTGAAGATTGTGTCTATGCCGATGGGCGCGTGGGTGGTTTTGGGGTGATGAGTGTGGATGTCTATTTGGCGATCGGTTGGCACGATTTTTCGGATCAAGAGGGGATGGGCAACCGTTTGGAGCAGGTTTTACAGGTTCTGTTGGCCGCACCCGCAGATAGCTACCCGGCAAATCTACAAAAGACTTCTGTGGTGTTTGAAAGTGGCAATGATGCGGAGGATGTTCGGTTGAGGTTTGAGATGACCACTGCAAAACAATTCTTGGCAGAAGGGAAGCATGGTGCAGCGTTTTTGCAAGCGCTGCAGGCGGGAAATTAATCGCTAGAACCAAGGCGTTTTTGCATGCGCCAGGCGGGTTCGTGCATGTCGTGACGCTTGCCCTGATCGTCTATATAGTGCCAGATGCCAGGATCTTCGCCAATGCGCCGAAAGCCCAAACGTTCATAGAGGCGATAGGCGGCAACATTTTGTTTGGCAACATTGAGTGTCAACCAGCAGAAGTGATTGCTGAGCAGGTTTTGTTCAATGGTGCGTAAAATTTGGCTGCCAATGCCGCAATTGCGATAAGCTGGACGGACGCGAAACCCATATAAATAGGCGCGATCGTAGCCGTTTGCCAGTTCTGGAAAGTCGCAATTGAGTTGGACAAAGGCCTGGCCAATCAATCCTCTTCCCGGCAATTCGGCCAGCCAAAGACGGCTGAGACCAAGCTGTGCGCGCTCAAACGCTTGTGCATATAGACGGCGAAAATGTTTATATTCGCCATCCCATTCAAGCGCGGGCAGGTCGGCCCGGGTGACAGTGCGGATGATAATTTGTTGTGTCCAAGATGGCGGGGTAAGCTCAATGGTCTGTGTCGTTTCCATAGTCGTTGGGGAGGGTGGGATTCAAGAGCGTTTGTAATCGCTCTTTCTCGTCTTCATGGCTATTGATTTGTCCATCGAGATGGGCATTGCGCAATGCGGTCAAAATTTGGGCGTAACGCGGGCCGGGGGGCAGACCCAGCGTTTGCAAATCGGCTGCAGTGGTAAAGGGTTGTACATATTGCCAGGTGGTGTGGTAACGCTGTAACAAGGTGCGGATTTCAACCGAGGGGCTGAGCAGGTAAAGCGCATAGAGCGTTGCCGGTGATTGCTTTTGTAAATGCTCGCAAACCTGGCTGGGTGGGCGGTGAAGCAACTCTGGCAAGTCCTGCCAGAGCTGACTGGCACCTTGCAGGGCCAAACGCAATGGCCGAGAAAATTTGAGCCGCAGACAGATTTCAACAACTGCACCAAGGGGCAAACTGGCAAGCCAGACTATGTAGGCAATGAGACGGCGAGAAGATATGCCGCTGGTGGTGAGGGGAATTTGCCAGCTGGGGGCAAATTCTTCGTGCAATGCTTGATGCAGTGGGGTGGCTAGGTTGGCCTTCCATACCAGGGCTGGGTGAATGGGGCGAAGCAGGTCCAACTGATCGAGCCGCTGCAACATATCTGCGGGATTGGCTTCGGCGAAGATGAGATCGAACTCGTGTCGCAGCCGTTCTCCAGAAAGCTGACGTAAAAGGTCGCGTGCTTCGTTCATCAATTGGAGGGTGCGTGGTTCAATGGTGAAGCCAAAACGTTGTTCAAAGCGTACGGCCCGCAACATGCGGGTGGGGTCATCTACGAAGGAGAGCGAGTGTAAAACGCGCACCTGTCCTTTGTGCAGGTCATTCAATCCGCCCCAATAATCATACAGGTCACCGTGATAACGCCCATCAAGCCGCATGGCAAGGGTGTTGATGGTGAAGTCGCGACGGTGCAGGTCAAGTTTGATGCTGCTGCGTTCGACGGTGGGCAGGGCGGTAGGATAGTCGTAGAATTCGGTGCGAGCGCTAATCAGGTCGAGGCTGTCGGGTAGGCTGGTTGGGTCTGCGGAGATTTGCAGGTGGCTGAGCAGGGCTGGACGGATGTCGGCAATTTGCCATTTGGCAGTGCCAAACCGGCTGTGTGTAACGATGCGTCCTCCAAAGCGAGCAGATAAGGCCTGCGCCAGGGTGATGGCGTCTCCCTCGGTGACAATGTCGAAGTCGTAACTTGGGCGTTCCAGTAGCAAATCGCGTACAAAGCCGCCAACAATGTAGGCCGGTAAATTGAGGGCTTGGGCCTGCTCGGCAATCTGTTTCAATAGAGCAAGCCGGGCGGGTGGCAGCGCTGTTTGCAGTTGCTTGCTTAGGTTGGGACGGCCTGGCAATTTGGTGTTGCTGTGGCCCAGGGTTTTGAGCAGGTCTGTGCGGGTGACGATGCCGAGAATCTTGCCGGTTTCAGAATCGGTGACGGGAATCTGTCCCCATCCGGTGCTCGACATGAGGCGTTGCAAGGCTTCAATGGATTCATGTGGGGAAATTTGTACCTCGCCGGCTTCCATCAAGCTGGCAGCAGTCAGGTTAAGTTTGTGTGCCAGGGCACGGTCTACGGCACGGCGAGTGAGCAAGCCAATGATTTTGCCGCGCTGGACAATGGGATAACCTTCATAGCCATAACGTTGCATCAGCTCAGCCGCTTTTTGCACCGGGGTTTCAGGAGAGAGGGTGAGTGGGCTGCTGGACATGATTTGCCCGACGGTGATGGGGGGGGCGATGATGCCGGGCAAGAGGTCGAGTAATTCTGCCTGCACCTTGGCAAGCGTAGGTTCATTATCACTGACTTTGATGAGGGCAGAAGCTGCGCGCTCATGACCGCCGCCGCCAAAATGGAGGACGACTTTTGAGACATCAACTTGATCACTGGTGGAGCGGGCGACGATGCGAATGCCTTCAATGGTTCGAACGATGAGGAAAAGTGCGTCTGGGTCAAGCAGGTCGCGCAATTTGTGGGCAATGCTGGAAATTTCTTCGGTTAGATGGGGGGCATTGGTGGTAGAAATGAGGATGGTTTGGTTGTGGATGGTGTAAGTTTGTGCGTGGGTCAACAAACGGTTGTAAACTTTGCGTTGGGCGGCAGAGAGGGGCGGGTTGAGAAAATCTGCCAGGATGCTTAAGCTGGCGCCTTGTTCGAGCAGAAAGGCTGCGGCGCGCACATCGCGCGGGGTGGTGCTGACGTAGGTGAGCGAGCCGGTATCTTCGTAAATGCCAAGCAACAGGAGCGTGGCTTGGATAATGGTTAGGTTGCTGTTGTGTTCGCGCAGTAATTCGACAAAGCGTGTGGTGCAGGCGCCGACCGCTTCGGTGCTAAAAGTCCATGTTGGCGAGAGGGTGGGCCGTGGGGGGTGATGGTCTATGATATAGATGCGCGCATTGTTGTGCAACCCTTTGAGCGTGGTCAGCGATTGGGTGTCTACAAGGGTTACGGTTTCGATGGGCTCACCGGGGGGAAGGTCGCCGGCTTCGTAAAAGGGCAATTCAGAGCTGTATAGATTGAGAAAGGAGCGCACATTACGATTGGTGCGCCGTGGCAGGACCGGGATGGCATGTTCATTGCGCAGCGCTGCACCGAGCAGGGCCGCAATCGCGTCAAAGTCGGCTTGTTCATGGGTGAGAATGATGTGCATGATAGTATAATTTTAGTCGCATTTTGTGAAAAAAGCACGCTTCTATCTGGCCTATCTAGTATGAAATGAGGTTGCGATGTTGCCCGATTTGAATCAGGACGAGTTGTTCCGCTATTCGCGTCATTTGTTGATTCCCGGTGTGGGGCTGTCTGGTCAGCGCAAGCTGAAGTCGGCATCGGTTTTGGTGGTAGGCACGGGCGGGTTGGGGTCGCCGATTGCGTTGTATCTGGCAGCAGCAGGGGTTGGACGGATTGGTTTGGTGGATTATGATGTGGTTGATACTTCCAATTTGCAACGGCAGGTCATTCACCATCGGGCAGCGGTTGGCAAAGCCAAAGTGGAATCGGCGCGTGAACGGTTGCAGGGGCTGAATGAATTCATTCGTGTGGATACGTATGACACAGTTTTTTCTGCGCAAAATGCGGCGGAGATTGCAGAGCCGTATGATATTTTGGTGGATGGGACGGATAATTTCCCGACGCGTTATTTGCTGAATGACTTGGCTGTGTTTAGTGGGCGACCGTATGTGTATGGCTCTGTGTTTCGTTTTGAGGGACAGGTGAGCGTGTTTGATGCGCGCAGTGGGCCGTGCTATCGTTGTTTGTTTGCCGAGCCGCCGCCGCCCGGTGTGGCGCCTTCGTGCGGTGAGGGTGGGGTGTTGGGGGTGTTGCCGGGGATTGTGGGTAGTTTGCAGGCGGCAGAGGTGCTGAAACTGATTCTGGGCGTGGGCGAGCCGCTGATTGGACAGTTGCTGCTGTGCGATGTGCAAGACATGAGTTTTCAAAAAGTGGCTTTGCGCAAAAACCCGGCCTGTTTGGTGTGTGGTGAGCATCCTTCGGTGACGGAGCTGATGGATTACGAAGCGTTTTGCGGCGTTGCAGTGCAAGGTGGTGTGGGCCTTGCCGAAGAATTTGAATGGTCGCCTGCTGAGTTGGCTGAGCGTTTGCAGGGCGAAAACCCGCCGCAGCTGATTGATGTGCGTGCCGAGGTTGAATTGCAAATTTCCAGCCTGCCGGGGGCAATTTGGATGCCGCTGGAGCAGTTGCGGCAGCGTTGTGCGGAATTGGATGCGGCTCGACCGGTGGTGGCGTTTTGCCGGACGGGAACGCGCTCGGCCAGAGCTGTGCAGTTGCTGAAGCAAGCAGGCTTTGAGCGAGTCTATCATTTGCGGGGCGGGATTAATGCTTGGGCTGAGCAGATAGATCCGCGGCTGCGTCGTTATTGAGATGAAGCTTCCGCACCTGTTGCGCTTTCAACGGTCAGATTGTGAGGTACACATTGCCTTGCGTGCCCGTTGGTTGCTGCCTCTATTGTTGGGGGTTGCCGTATGGTATGGGCTTTCACCTGTGGGGGTGGCAGCGGTTAGCCTCGTCAGTATCGGCTTGTTGGTGTTGTTTGCTTATGGGTGGGCATTGGCTTTGGCGCGAGGGGTGCATGGGCAGCGCAAACTGCGGTACGGCGCTTTTCAAGTGGGGGATGAGCTTGAAGAGATAATCACTTTGCAAAACGATAGTTGGCTGCCGGTTGTTTGGGCTGAATTTGTGGATCATTCCAGTTTGCCAGGGCACACGGTGCGCAGTGTGCGTGCAGTGGGTGGTAACAGTTCGCAACGTTGGAGTGCGCGCACAGTGTGCCGACAGCGTGGGGTATTTACGTTGGGGCCATGGGAATTGTTGTTGGGTGAGCCATTTGGGCTGTTTGAGGTGCATCAGGTTTTCCGCGATCCGGTGGAGGTGTTGGTATATCCGCCTTTGGCTGTTTTGCCACCGGGGTTGTTGCCGCGTCGCGGAGTGCGCGGGGAGGGACGACCGGATCGTCAGCCGCTTGCTGCAGAGACGACGCAGGCCTTTGCCGTGCGCGCCTATCAAGTGGGCGACGCATTGAAACGTGTACACTGGCCAACAACGGCTCGACGCGATGGACTGTTTGTCAAGGTGCTAGAGCCAGAGGCACTTTCTTCGATTTGGCTTGTGCCCAATTTCAATGCAGCTGTTCAGCTTGGGCAAGGCGAAGAGGGGACGTTGGAACTCTTGGTGATTTTGACGGCTTCGTTGGCTGCTGATTTGCTGCGTGCTAAATTGCGGGTGGGGCTTGCTGCAGCAGGAGCTGAGGGGATGGTTTGGCTGGCACCGCAGACGGGACAATCACAATTTTGGCGTATCTTGCGTTTGTTGGCGGGCATTCAGGCGGGGGAGCTGCCGCTGAGTGAGGTTTTGGGCCGCTTGCATCCGCTTGTGAGGGCGCAGAGCACTGTGTTACCGATTACAACTGCACTGGAACAGGATTGGTTGGGGGCAGCAGTGACGTTTGGCCCGGGGGGGTGTCAGGCGCTGTTGATGGAGGTGGAGGCGGTTGCAGGGCGGGCAGCGGCATTGCAGGAAGTTTTATCCGGGCAGGGGATTGCGGCGACAGTGGTGCATCGGGAGGATGTGCGGGTGCAATTGGGAGCTCATGGCCGGCTGAGTCGTTGGGAATTTCGTACGCTTGGCACAGGGCGGGCTTTGTTGCAACATGCGCCCCATGTTATGGGTGGGCTTCAATGAAAATGGGGATGCATTGGAGCGGGCCTATTTACGCTTGGGCAAAACGTTTTTGGGCGGATGGCTTGCTGCTGGGTTTGCTCTTGGGATGTGTGACGCTTGGGCTGCAAAGTGAGGGCGGATGGCCATTTTGGCGGCAGTGGGCGGCTTTTTTGTGGGGCGGTGCTTTGCTGGGGGTGTTGTTGGGTGGCACGCGCTGGCATTGGACCGGGGTGCTGAGCTATGTGTTGGGGAGTGGTGCGGTGGTTACGTTGATGTGGGTGGGGCGAGTGTGGCCTTCTTCGGCGATAGGTATGGGCGTTTTGGATTGGGTGCGCCTGCGTAGTTTGCTGTTGGTTGAACGGGTGCGCGGTTGGGGCAGCATGTGGCTGGAAACGGGGGCGGTTTATGATCAGACGATAGCAATGTTGCTAGGGGCACTGTTGGCGTGGATGCTTGGCTGTGGTCTGAGCTGGACGATGCTGCGATTGCGCAAACCGCTAATTGGCGGCGTGGCGATGGGTGGGTTGCTGGCTTATTGTTTATTTGTGGCCGGGCAGGGGGTGGGGTTGTTGGTTGTGTTTGTGGCCGTGCTGCTGGTGACACAGGCTTATGCTGCGTATCGGGTGGCGCAGCAGCGTTGGGATGCAACCGGCGTGGATTGGCCGTTTGCCGATTCGTTGCTGCCCGAGTGGCTGGGGAGTGCTGCAGGGATGGCGTTGTTGATTGGTTTATTGGCTTGGGGGGCGGCCTGGGTGGCTACGCCGGAAGGCTGGCAGAAGTTGGGAGATTGGCTTAAGCCTGCTTCGCAGGAGGTGGCGGTAAGCCCTGTTGAGCAAAACAGGGAGCCGACGCTTGCGCCACCGAAAACTGTGGAGTATTCGGCGGAGGCGGTTAGCGCCACCATGCCCGATTTGCAACGAATTGGCGCCCCGCCTGATCGTTCGACACGAACGGCGTTTTGGGTGACGATCAGCGATTCGGCGCCGGTGCCTTCTGGGCAGGTTGTACAACACAATTATTATTGGCGTAACGGTGTGTTTGATGTGTATACAGGAGCGGGCTGGCGGGCTGTTTTGCCAAAGGACGAATTGCCCGCGGATGTTTTTGGGGGTGAAACGCCGCCGCGTGGGCGTTCTTTGTTGGAGCAGCAATTTGATTTGCTTGTACCTGTGCAGGGGCTGTTGCCGGCAGTGAACTTTCCGGTTGTGGCTGGAGAAGGTACGCAGCGAGTTGCTGCTGATGCAGATACGGTGCTGTTGAGGGGCAGTGTGCGTTCTTATCGGGTGGTATCTTGGGTGAATCGAGTTACAGCTGCGCAGTTGCGTGCAGCTGGGGACGCGTATCCGCCGGAAATCAGCACAGTTTATTTGCAATTGCCAGAGGCGCTGCCACAACGGGTGCGGCTGCTGGCGGCACAGTTGACTGAGGGGGCAGAGACGCCCTATGATAAGGCACAACGGATTGAAGCATATGTGCGTACCTATCCCTATTCGTTGGATGTTGAGCCGGCACCGGACGGGCGGGATGTGGTGGATTATTTTTTGTTTGATGCACAGACGGGCTTTTGTAGTTATTATGCTTCAGCGATGGTGGTAATGTTGCGCGAGGTTGGGGTGCCGGCGCGCGTGGCAACAGGTTTTGTTGGTGGGGAGTATGATGCCGGTCGTGGTGCGTATCGCGTGCCGGCCTCGGCAGCACATGCCTGGGTGGAGGTGTATTTTCCTGGGTATGGGTGGGTGGAATTTGAGCCGACGGCTGCGTATAGCCAGGTTGAGCGCGCTGGTGAAGGGCCAGTTGTCGAAAAGACCGAGCAGCGTAAGGGGGATGGAATGCACGCGTTGGCGCGTTGGGGGTGGATATTAGCGATGGGGACGTTGTTGTTGGTGGGGGTGGGCTTGCTATGGTTGGGGCGGGTATGGCCGCAGCCGCGTTCACCTGCTGTGGCGTTGTATGCGCGGCTGCGGCGTGATTTGGCGTTGGCGGGGTTTGTCGGCGGACTTTCGCAAACCCCGCGCGAGTTTTTGCTGACAAACTATGCACAGCTAGCGGCACAGCCAAACATATTGCAGGCGTTGGAGCAGGCAACGGCTTTGCTGGAAGTGACTTTGTTTAGTCAGCGCTCTCCGTTGCCTGCTCAAATTGCCGCAGCGCGGCGAAGTTATCGTCGGGCAGTTGCGGCTTTGTTGGTCTTGTGGCTGAAACATTGGACAGTTGCACGCAAGAGAACCCCAAAACGGGGTATGATTGAGAAAAGTAAGTTGTAGGAGTGAAGAATGATGAGCAAAGCATTTGAGCCGGTGCATTTGGCAGATGGCAGCACACCTGTGTTGTTGGCAGTTTTGGCACATCCGGATGATGAGACGTTTGGCATGGGGGGAACGTTGGCGCTTTATGCCCGGCGGGGGGTGCAGGTTTATTTGATTTGTGCCACGCGGGGTGAGGTGGGGCAAATGGACCCGGCATTGATGGCTGGCTTTGATAGTGTTGGCAGTCGCCGTGAGATGGAATTGCGTTGTGCTGCCGAAACGTTGGGGCTGGC